>BNJV01000869.1_pt1 | contig 118094 bp, 145 predicted proteins | sample 8540591 | NCBI WGS metagenome assembly BNJV01 (sample SAMD00202457, study PRJDB9452) | human saliva metagenome | host: Homo sapiens
ATAGACCAAAGTTAGATAACCACATTGGTTATGATCCAATGTTATGCTAATATTTGAAGGCGTTATTCTAGTGATACTAATCCAGACCAAACTTTACGTGATAAAATTCGTCTGGCAAACAAGTGCAAGTTTTGCAGCCAGCACAAGCGAGTAGAGCGTGCAAACAACGCCAAAGAGTGAGTCTTAAGGCAGATTTCAAGGTTGCAGAGGCAAACGAGAGCAAGGCAGATCAGGGTTTAGTGGATGCAGAGAGGAAGAGTATCGGGTAGCTACGGAAAAAGCAGGTGACTGGTAGGACGGCCATTAGTAGTCGCGGAATGCGCTAGATGGGGCTGTATCTGTAGGTGGCAATGGGTTGATGGATGAGAGCAACATACTCCACGAAATTACAAATGTGCTGCTGCTGGCTATGAAGTACAGATGTCGCTACAGTGAGGACAATTACGAGTACTACGCAATCCGGTTAGAACAAGAGAAAAGCACGCTGTGTATCTATTGGAAACGCAGATCTTGGCGGTAGAGTGGCACGAGTTTTAATGATGGTGCCGCACGCAGAGCCATTGCCGCTATGGGACCACGAGCTTGAGAATCGAAAAGTCAAACCCATTGCCAGCTGGTCGCGTGTACGCAAAAATCGCGTGAACAGTCAAAGTCATTACCTGGAAGCTGCTGGATAGCTATCGGGTCAGAACTGGCGCCTACAGGTGTTATTATCGGTGAAGAAGAATCAAAAACGAATGAAAAGGATGGCACAGTCTGTTGTAGGCGGAGCTGCTGAAAGTCGGCAGTAGCCTTAGGTGCCTCATCTACAAGCGCAGCTGAGAATAGTAGCCGTAGGTCGCACCACCGACAGCGGGAGATGCCGCGTCAGGTGCTGTGGCTGCGTTGATTCCGCCCGGCGGCGGCGGTAGTAGCCGGCGCTGGCGAGTATTGGTTTTACCGCCTGGGTGCTCATGGGCGATTTTGCGAGCCATTGCCATCGGTGATGTAACAATACGACCCGCGGTAGTGGTGCGATCGCGATTGGTCATGGCAGTAGTAGGAACTGAAGATAAAGATACCTGCTGGAGGGGCTCAGCATTGCTTGCCTCACTTATGGTATTGGTCTAGAAATGAATTGTGGCATTGAGCGCAGTGTTCTAGCAGATCGTGAGGGTAGGGTCTCCTTGATATGGGCTATGATCCCGTCCTTGCATGGAAAACATTTTAAAAATATCGCAGATAAGGAAAGCTCAGATTGAAAACATCAGGCTGTCGACAGCTGCTAAAAGCAGAAGTGACTGCCTTAGAAACGGAATTAGCCAGTGCTGCCCAGTGAGTACAGTGCGATTTCGAACAGAAATCAGAGACAGGCTAAAGGTGCCCAGGAGGGATACAAAAACATTTTTACAAAATGTGGAAACCATCGATAGCTGCTGTGTCGGTAGGGGATAGACGATTTACAACCTCAATAAAACTCGTCAAATTATCAGTGTGGTACGCAGGCTATCGTCTAGGATGGCGGTGAACGTGGCACAGTTAAAGCCTTTAGAAAACGCAGCACCATATTGGCTGGTAATGATGTATCTTTTAATGCGAATGCAGCAGATATGACCACAGATACACGTGTGTATGCGCTGAGAGATAAGGAAATTAAAACTACAAGGCAAAGGCACATACGATTTACGGTGAGGCTCCTGGAAAATCCACAAACCCATGCCAAAATGTGGAAAGCAGCTCCTGATCGGTAAAGTGCAAGTACGTGGCACCTACTTATATAGTTCTGACAATTTGATTACCTATAAGGATCCAACAGATTCTATCTTGCGAATTGGCATGCTGAAAGCACCGACTTTCTGAGCAGGCATTTTGATAACCCGTGATGACTATTTCCCTTAGGGTAGCAATGAGTAGCGGGCACTCGACGTCGACATCGGGTGATAAAGGCGATGGTGCAACGTCTACGACGAGCCCACTGTATTGACGGTAGATTCCTTGATCTGTGTCGAAAGCGAGCGAATCAGGCATTAAAATTACGGAAAATCTGAAGGCGACTACGTAAGACCTATACGTTTAGTCGCTTTGATTAAGGATGAGCTGAAAGTGACCCTGATTTCGTAAAGTGGCGACAAAGGTGATCCGAGGGCGCTAAAAGGTGAGGAGAATGGTACAGATGGCAAGTCTGCTTACGCGAAAGTATGGAAAGATTGCCGAGAAATGGAGAGAAACAAAAGAACAGTGCTTAGCCTCTCCTGAAAGGGTGAACGTGGCGAAGGCTGTCCACAAGGTATCGCAGGACCACGTGGTGATGCCCGGTACCAGCTGTATTGACGACTCGCGCCAACACCAGTACAGGGCCCAACAGGTCCGGAAGGTAAACACTGGAGCAACTTGGACCTAAAGGCGACAGCTGAGCGATGCTGGTAGTTGCCGGGTCCTAAAGGAGATACCAGCAAATCTTGCCACGAGTACTGGAAAGAAATTAAAGGCAATGGATAAACAGAAGATGATTTCCGTAAATCTTTGAAGGAATTGGAGCCAAAGAAAATATACGTGGTTGCTGAAGTAGCTAGAAGGCGGCAAATAGGCGTTATTGGCAATGACGACGCGAGCGCTACGTAAAAAGAAAGTCGTGAAAGGTGATGCATTGAGTACGCAGCTTTAGCCGCATTAAAACCAATCAATACGATCCGCTAGAACCAACACAATTTATGGCTGGTATTGGACATTATAAAAATGCCAATGCTCTTAGCTCTTGGTATTGCACATTATACGACAGCACCTACTATGTTCGAGCTCGTGTGTCCATGATTGCGAGGCGCTTCCAGCACGCAGTCAACGGAGGGCTACTTTCAAATTTGGCAACAGCCCAGAGAAAAGCAGTGCCAGAACGTTATCGTAATGGTCTAACTACCACTCCGTGCTTAGCGTTGCATGATGAAATGGTAGCTATGAAAGTAGCTTGACGGTCAGAGATTACCCTTGCTGACACAGGAAAATAACAATCTACGACAAGACATTGCAACATTGCAAGAACAAAATGCAAAGAATTGCGAGCGCTATGGTCTCGTAGATCAATATGAGGCGTCGTACTACCCGCGTACTTTATTCGTGCGCGGTAAAGGTAGAGTCATAGAGTATTAATGAATACATGCGTGCTGTTAAACAAATATAAAGCCATTAAAAAGGGTCCTTCGACCCTTTTTGATATGCTGCTACAATAAGAGTGGTGATTTAAAGAGTGCTATTGAAAATCTACATTAAAATAATGATTAATGGATGTAAGATGATATACTATCTTGCATTCTAGGATGCTTACTACTGGTAATATGCAGTAAAACAGAGAACAGTTGAGCGAATCAACGTGCCTGTCGTTGTATAGTTAAGTATGTATGATAGTTGTTAGTTGCGTTAGTGTTTTATTTTATTTGGAGGAGTCTATTCGCAGCTCTATTAGAATGCTGGAAGAATAGCACCTTTATGTGACATTGTCTTCGATGAATTTTGATTTCAGGGCTTTGTAAAGCTGATCCAATTTTACGATTTCATCACGTTTTTCAGCATCACCTTCGATGAACGGATACGATGTTTACGTATGGGGAATCTTTAGATTCTGAAACAATGCATCTTTGTCATGTTCAAGTCGCACCTAACGCAAAGTTTGTGCTGATCACAGAAAATTGCGGAATCATCTAATGCGCGAGGTAATTGAGCGTCGACTTCAAATTCAAATTTCAAAATGTTTAGGGTTGTCTTTGATGTCTTGTACTGTAGAAGAAATGCTGTTAGATCGTTCAATGATCTGATCCACATTTTGGAAAGCAACAGTATGCACGACCACCATTTTGTTGCATCAGATGGATAGCTACTGAGCGCCATCTTGTACTTCTTTTCAAATCTTTTACTTTTAGAGTAAATGCCCATTGGCTCGATGTAGTGGCACTGCTGTTGCAATGTGAGTACTTTTTCTTTGTTGAAGTTTTCTTGGTAAGGAATGTGAGCAAGAAGTTCGCATCAAGTTCTTATCATTCAAAAGCTACATTTGGTTGTACATAATCGCTAAATTCAACGATTTCTAATTTAATGCCTTCTTTAGCAAGAATTGGTTTTACTTGCTCTAAGATTTCAGCGTAGGTACTGGGGAAGCACCACTTTTAATGTTTTCACCCGCATCGGAACGAGTGGAACGAGTTGCCAGTGGAACCACAGCCACACTAATAACAAGGCTGACGCTCATACAGCCGTAAGCTCTAAACTACATTTCTTTCATGTCGTATCTCCTTTTCTTTGTGTACTACATAGTGAATTTCTACTTGCTTAGTATAACAAGAGTTCCGTTATAAGTAAAATACGTTATATATCTAAGTTGTTATAATTATAGGCTATAAGGGCAAGCCCTATGGCCCACAAGAAAATGATATAGTGTGACAAGAGATAGAGGTAAACTTCATGGCCTCGTTTAATTGTACTGGATCAGCATAGGTGTTGAAAATCCTGATGACTTCTATAGCCGGCACGAGTGATGCAATGCCAACAAGGATGTCCAAGGATACTGCCATAGTCGCCCAAAGGGCTAGCCATAAGGAACTGATGAGGAAGAGTCCTCGCAGGAGTTTGGATGCCCTTCACGGCCTAAAAGAATGACCACGCTGCGACGACCGTGGTTCGCATCATTCGTAAAGTCCCGCAAGTTGTTGGTCATCATGATGACTGCGATTAAGATGGTGGACGGTACCGCTAGGATGAGGTAGGGTCCAATGCAAGGAGGGTCCAAGCGAAGAGGGTACACACACGATGGCAAAAACCCATGGCAAGTCCTGATGCGAGTTCACCAAAGGAGTGCGAGAAATGGGCTTTAGGCCTCCAGAATACAAGATGCTAGTCAGAATGCAGAGTACCCACCGGATGTACCACCATGTCACAGCACTGAGGGCAATGCCTAAGACGAGGGGAAGAATCGTCGTGATATACCTCAACGTTTAATTACGGTACGGAGAGATGCCATCACGACGATGGAGCCACTGTTACCTGCAGCTTGTGTTAAATCGAGACCCGATTTAAAATCAAAATATTCGTTCCAAATGTTAAAGTACCATTTGTGCGCTTAGAACACAAATTAGAATACCCACGGTATAGACCAAGGATAGCCAAAGCACTGGGTTTTAGAAAATTGAGTAGATCCCAGTTACCCCTAACACAACGGGACTGGAAGCGTCAATGTGCGAGGGACGGATTAATGCATTGTGACAGATTCATAGTTCATCCTTTCTCATTGAAGTTATATGAGTACAGGGTATCATTCTAACCTAAATGAAAGATTATGACAAACCGCTAGGGAAAAACAATTATACATGAAAATGTAGTTAGTAGAGTATAATAGGAAGAGGTAGACCATAGGCAGTACATGATATGACATAAAAATTTTTAGTATACCAGAGGAGATAGTCCTATAAGAACAGGAGTCGCGATGATTACACATGCCCTATTAACGCGGCGTATCAATTCACTATGATGTGGATTATTTACACAAAACAAACATCGCACTCGTTGCGCATTCGATCGGTTTTACCGCACCAACCATCATCTCCACGGGGCGTATACGGTAGTGGCAGGTGCTTAGTTAGAAGTGATTCGGTAAGGCGTGAAAGAATTACGATCTCCGCCGACGATATTGACGCTATTTGCGCCAAACAGGGTATTCATGCAGAAGAGCCCCTGACCTATTTTTAAGCACGTTCGCTTTACGGGCACCATCTATGCAAGGCACAGAAGGGTCTGCGTCTTCCCTCGGGAAGTAAGTTACGGAGTAGAGGACAGCCAGAAGATGAGGCGATTTTATTGGAAACCGCTTGTATCTTATGTTTCTTTGAACCATGAGTCCTTGATTGCTACAAAAGCTCGCCGTAATCTCGCCCGGTCATTGGTAAAGATGAAGCAGAATCTACATGCGCCGCTGGCCCAAGGCAAGCGCAATCTGTACAAGGGGCTAGGCTAGTTTTCATTGATTTGATAGCACTAGCGATGTGCATAGTGCGTCTTGTGGCGATGGCATGCGATTCTGAGACCATGCACACAGTTGGGCCGCGAGTTTTCCAAGTGAAATCGATGCGCTGTGCCCATGCAGAACAATACGAAGATAATTTAGCGTCTCTTAGTGGACACCATAATACATTACATATGAAAGTGCCGCGACAGCTCCAAGTGTTCCGGTAAGAAATTCGGTGAACGCCGTGGATGAGACGATGCCATCCGTTTATGGTATTCGTTTGGACAGTGGCGATCGAGCGTATACGGCCCATCGAGGCGCGCAAAATGTTAGATGAGGCGATTCCCAGAGGCACACTCTTGCTACCAATGATCTCAGACGAATATAAATTGCGGACTTGAAAACAACAAGGCAAGCCTATGACACGCTTTGTGTAGGCACCAAATTGATTACTCGCCGATGAAACACCTGCCTCTAGGTGGGTGTGGTAAACCAGCAGTGCCAATGGGAAGGGGACACCTTTAGATGCCAGCTATGAAATTCTTCCTGATAATGCTGAAAAGGCGACAAACTGCAAGAGGCACAGGTATGCGCCTCATCAACGTACATGAAATAACAAGCTTCATAGGTGACGATTTGCTTAATAGACCATGAAACGGCAGGACACAACACAGGATTATGTGTTTATCCGCTTCACTCCATGGAAACAAAACGGTGCTGAAAGCAACACGTTCAGAGTACAAGAACCATTAGTACCCATCTTCGTAGATGGAGAATTAGTGCACGATGCAACCTTCTTTGAGCACGGCGTGAAAGCCTACGGAGAAGAGCGCAACTAATTGCTGGCACAGACCTCTTTGCGACTCGCAGAGCCCCGCAGGTGAAAAGTCAACATCAATAAAGCGAAGAATTGCATCAATTGAAATCTAAATTATTGGATTGGTTAGGGATCCTAGTTAGGAAGGAGTTACCATGAATTGGAAAGTGTGTGATGGCCAGTGTGGTAGTAGACGATGTGTTCAGGTGCATGCAAGATTGATTACATCTAGATGGGCGGCAGTGCAGAGTTACCTTTGCTATATTTCGCGTAGTTAACCATGATGATCTCATTGACGGTAGCGTTTAAAAGCGTTAAAGAGGCGACTGTCAAGGTAGGTTCTAAATTATTGGCATATAGATGAAAACAGAGGCTAAGGTGCTAGATAAAATTGTCAAAGGTGTGGGTTCAACGCGCTGGTATCAGTTATGCAAGGACGTGATGCAGAACGAGGGTTGCGATAGGCCGGCAGAGTTGGTACACTCTTCATATGAGCTGGTGGTGCGGAAGTAAAACGACCAGAAGATAAACAGCAGGTGTGAACAACGATAGCGCCGCAATTCTGAGAAACGTTATATAACAAAATGGTGAAAAGAAGTAAGCAAAATATTGACCCCAGCAATGTGGATCTTATGGTAGAAAACGCATAGAAAAAGAATGGGCAAAGATTAGGTGTTATCTGCATTACAAGTACTAATCCAGAGTTCAGTAGTACTGAGATTATGAGCTGCCGTACTACCACTCAGCACGTAAGATTTCTTGATGGAGAGGATGGTTCCTGCACGCCCAGAAGGCGATACAGGATTGCTGCATGGTAGAGTGCAAATTCGAGATGTAGATGGATTTAGTAGTACTGCGTATTAGTTTTATAGGAAGGCATATCTTTGATGGGGTATCTCATCACATCGATCACAACGGCTCGATACATCGAGAGCCTTATTGGAATCCAGTTATCTAGCAGTCCGTATAGGGTGTGAAGGAGAACAATAGATGAAATTATGAAGCCAAATGGACTGGCTGAAATATAGTGGGCCAGTCTTATGGATGGGCTATGGCGCGCCAGTAGAGTATAAGTGATACCAACGCGAGAGGCAGGCAGTATTAGACCAATGCAAGCAGGGCTGTGAGGAGTTCCTTTATCTAGCTATGTGGAGAAAATGTTCTCAAGAAAAGATCGTAGGGAAGAAAAGCAAGAGAGTTCGTGGGTAACGTGCTAGATCAGAATCTATTAGTTGATTTTGACGTCAAACCATGACCAGAGATTACCGTTAAGCAAATTGGTTCTTCAAAGTTAGCAGAGGTAGGAAAAAGGATATATGTAGTGCCAATCTCAGGTACAGTGGGTACCTACCATTGCTACAAGCAAAGGACTACAGGATCACATATGAAGAAGGATCTAATCCAGGACATTATGGAGTCTATGAATTGCAAGGGTACGGACCAGTATGGATTAAATACGGCTTGGCTCCTTATTTCCACCGCCTAAAGAATGGGTGATGGCGCCGGAATCATAAGTGAAAAGAGGGACTTCGCCAAGGAAATGAATACGGCGAACGATATAATGCTTTACAGTAATTTTAAGGTTATTATTGAGAAGATAAAGACATTGATTATTCCGTGATACAATTCCGCTGAAGATACAATTACAATATGGAACCATTACACTCTAATGATACGAAATATGTGCATTGATGACAATGGTGGGAAATATTACTTATGATATAAAAGCGTTCAATCGCCCCGCCATTTGCGGATAGCATTAGTGGGAACACCAAATCATTTTACAAAGTTTGATTGTAATGAAACTGAGGATGAAGAAACATTCTTAAACCATTTCTTGCAAATGTTACAACATATCCAGTAAGCCTATTTGTCCACAAAATCATATGGTCGATAGTCAGCAATGCTCGCTGACAGCCCTCCGGTATACCCCGTGAGTATTTCGTTTAGACACGATGGCAAGGGATGATGAGGGAGATAGGTTCGCGCCGACGGCAGATCCGATGGTTTGGGCCCTTTGGGGGCGGGCGAGTTGGTCGATATCGCTGGCTTTGGTTTAAGCAGCAGGTAAGTGGGAAGTGCTGCAGGCAAATGCTAAACTGGGACCATCCTTTTTGTCGAACTCAGTTCCCGTGGAGCGGTGGATGCTGATGGCTGCGCCGACCGGAAAAGTATTGGTTCAGCCACCGCACGGTTGCAGGGCACGGCAGAGCGGTCAACCAACCAAGGTGCGCCAGTTACAGATCAGTAGGGAAGGTGAGCCCACCAAGGCGCAATCGGTAAAGTATATGTGAGGGTGCCCAATGGCTTTCATATGTATAACAAATCATAGGAATATCTCTTTCATCCTAGAGGAACAGTGCCAATAGGTGCGAAAATAACTACACTAGCTTGTACAACATGCTATACCATTAGCGTTATATGACGGTTATGTGAAAGGAGGATACGCGAAACAGATCTATGCAGAATGCTGCCAGCGAAAGGATTATGTTCCAAATTGCCTATGTAGCATCGGATTCGTATTTATTTCGGTCATAGCACGACCCGCTGAAAATTCTTGTAGAATGCATGTGAGGCACAAACATTACAGGCCATGAAAATATCGAGGCTATTTTGAAAGAAGGGCACAGATTTTTCTAAAGTGAAACCACATGCTTTTAAGCGGATATGACGATCAAATTCAATGCCATTATGCAGAATATTTACATCTAAACCACCGCGTACTGTGTAGAAGGGTGGAAAGACACACGAATTTCTAGAGAAGTAGAAGTGATTGCTCTTAGCTGAATAATAAAGTCGATCAACCAGGTTATGGTGATACTTAGCCAAGCTGTTACTATGCGTAATTTAATGTGACAGCTTTTGTAATAACGCATGTGGTGGCAATGGAAAGCGATGGCACGTAGTCGGCAGTGAGTATGAGTCAAAAACCAAATATGTGGGCACACAAAACAAGCACACACGAGCGTTGGCGCCACTATACGCAGGTGGGTGTTCATATTCATCGTGCCCTATCAAATTATTGAGACGGGTATTAGTGTTCGAGCTGATTATTTATTGCGTGACCCAAGGTGCATCTTTGAGCTCGTTCCACTCAACTTTTATTAAATATCCTGTTCTGCGTATGCGATGGCGATATCAGAAGCGCACGGCATTTAGGGGTGACATTGTTCGGGACTCTTTATGTCCATCGCCATCAATCTCCCAGAACCGATGGTTGGCATTAGGCTTTGGACACAGCAATCCTATCATCGGCGGTATTTTAGCTATGGTCTCGGACCAGGCTCTCTGGCATTGTGCATCGTGGACGTGCGTAATAACAGGGGCATCGACCCCATCGCGTTGGATCATTCGCAATCGCTCGGACGGCAAACCGGGCATCTTTGTCGGCCGTTAACATGATGATTCGGTGGCCGGGCCGGCCAGTGATCAATATCGAAGTACTGCGACTCACGTTGGATTAGCAGCTCCGCCTGTCCGCTGGTGGTGACAAATAAGGCAATCAGCGGACGTAACCCAACGAAAAGCGATGTTCATCATTTCTTATAAACCGGTGACGATTTGTAACTTAACTGATTACAAAATTGGTCGGCGCAACGATTTTAAATGGAAGGCATACATGCTAACCAACCGAAACAAGCGATTTTAGTAGTGTATAGCGGTTTGTTGCAGCGGCGCTCGTAGCTACGGTAGAAGCGGAAGATCGAACGGCGTTTGATGATTATTACCGATGCAGATCATTGGTACAGGGTTCTCTCAAGTCTCACGAATGGAGCGAGGAACGTGCGCTGCCAAAACATGTGATCCAGAAAAGCAAAGAGAGGCAGAGCAACAGATCTGGTGCAGTGCAAATGGCACGCAATGAAATTCCTGTAGACACTACGAAGGAGCGAATCGATAATATGGCACATCCATTGGCAGGACAACCTGTAAAACGAGAAGATTTAATACAAGTAGATACGGTGCGTGAAAGATTTCTTTCTCGCACTAAAATGGACTCGGCGATCACAGGAAAGAAACGCGGTATCCTCGGTCGCACCTCGCACCGTGCACCGCTCGAAAGGCACTCAACGAATTACATGCGGTTTCATGCTGGTTCCAAGCGATGACGGCGATGTTCGTCATGGTTTTGGTGCCACCGACCATGCTATATCGGTCAAGACGACGTATGCCTCTGTCGCAACCCGCCGCAGGGTGGCTATCGAAGTGCTGGTGGGCGCAGCGCACCCGTGTGGAGGCCCATCGTGAGCTTGTAAAGCCGACAAGCGGCATCGCGGCTATCTTGCGCCATAACGCAACGGCTTGCAGCGACAAGATGTAGCAGATGGCATCATCATGGCCATCTCATCACACAACCCACCGGAACATGCATTAAATGAACTTGCGCTGGCGAGGCCTGCTGGTGACACAGCCTGTGACAAAGCGCATCGAAGCATTAGCCAATGAATATTTGCAAAAAGGACTTCACAGCATTCTCAACGACTCCTTCCACGATTTAGTGGGGCTCCATGAAAGCGCCCATAGTGCTGGCGCCATCACGAGGAAAGAACAGGAAAGCATCACATCTTCTATTACCGCAGCAGAAGCGGACAGTACGGTAGAACCGTGCGGATTTTAAAATGGCAGGCGTGAAAGAATTGCCGCAGAATTATCGGACATGGCGGCTATCCAAAAGCCCGTCCAAAGGTGCCAATCAATGCCTTAGGGGCAGTGGTGAGCCCACTGGCATGCCATTTCCGAGTGGAATATGGAATTTAGGCTGGACATCATCACAGCAACTACAGACCCGCTTTCAGTTTGGCGTCCCATGCACCATGATGGAGCGATTCGCATGGATTGTTCTCTCCTATGCGACGCAGAGGTAAAGTGAACAATTTAGGGACAAATGTACTCAGCCACTGGCAATGATCCAGATTGAGGATCGTGCACGGTATTGTGACGAAGGACGAAGTGTTAGCTCCAAAACCAATATCTCGTGCGTCGTCAGTACCTCAATGAAACACGCCCTTGGGATGGCAAAGGGTAGGTAAACAGCAGTTGTTAGCGGGCTTGATGGATGCCCTAGTGCATAATGCAAAACCAATCACCCCGTGCACGAAGTGCCAGTAGGGTTTAAATATTTTGCCCTCTATTGCTTTGATGGACGCGCTATTGGCTAGGTGTCGAGGAAAGTGCCTCTTCTGCACGAGATGGACCGTCAAAGGGACCACAGATAAAGATGGTGATGGCCTGTGTCTGCCAGCCATTGAAATGGTGGTTAGGCCACTGGACAAACACCCGCCCGACTATTATGCTAGTATGACAGCACAATGGGGCACACCTGTGTTCCAACGCATCGATATGCTCGCAGTAGCGGAGATTACAGTGCTTTAAAAGGAATGAAACCATGATGTAAGAGCTACTGAATTAGGGTGGCAGTCCTTATCGTAGACATTCGCACAACATTCCCTTTGTTTGAAAATCAACCCATTGATGGGGTGAAGATTGTAACAGATACAGGTTGGTTTGTGGCACTACTATCGAAACAGAAAACTTATAGAAATGTACGCTTGAATCCCACTCAGGCGAAGAAGGATTAGCCTCGCTTGATGGAAGATGGAAAAGTTTATTATTGAAAGTCTGTAGCCCAGCAATATCGAGTTTCTAATAGACCGCCCCGACAAGCACGGTATCGTGAGCGGCCATACCCTTTGTATCGATAGATATTAGGAAGTCGTGTAGGTGTTTACTGTCTCTGTTCTTGTATGTGCTGTGTTTAACTGGATATGCAATGTAAGAAGCATGACCATATAAAATGTGTGGTTATAGAATATATCTAAGTACTAACAACAACCATGTGATCAACAAGGAAATACTACACATGGATATGCAAGTGGAACGACAGTATATTTATGGGCATTTGTAATCGCTCTTGTAGTGACATATATTTGCACACCTAGTGAGACAATGTCGTGAAAGTGGGTGTGGTGCAGCTGATAAGCCAGATGCGGCGTGAGGTGCACCCAAGCATCACCTCCTAGATTGGGTGGCTTCCCAGCGATTTAGATTGGCTACAGGCGGTATCCTTGCTATACAGTGTGAAAGTGATCTATCCTCGTGAAAGTGATTTAATTGTAGCTCTATGTTCTAGTGGCAGTCGGCATTTGGGATGATATTAAACAAATTGGACCCAAGACAAAGTTGATGGGGACAAATCTTATACTCTCATAAGTTGTTAATTTCTTGGAAAATGCCGTGCATTTCATCAGTATTGGAGACCATTTATTATATTTAGACATTTTCGGCTATCCCTTTAACTTTCGGCTTTGGATTGTAGGACGTACGAATATCGTCAATTTAATTGATGGATTGGGATGGACTGGCCGCAGGGATTTCCTCATTGCGCAGTACATGATTTGTATCGAAGTCACCTTGCAGATGGACAAATTGAACTAGCTTTGGCATTACCTGGCATTGGCTGGGGCTTCGTATGCGGATTCTCTGCAGGTATAACTTTAATCCAAAAATGAAAATATGGGTGATACAGGCAGTGGTGCTGGCATATAATTGGCGTACCATCTCGGTGATGGTAGCGTAAAAACGGCGCATACTGATCGCATTAGTGGTACTCTGTTATCGCATTGCTCGCCCATACTGGACACTTTATTTCGCTATTGTCTCGTAGACGAATTAATGGACGTCCTGTAATTCCAACCGGATAAAGGTCATTTACATCACCGCTTGTTGGCCGTGTGGATTGACGCACAAGCCGTCTTGATGATGTATGCAGTAACAGCCTTATCGTCAGGTGGTCTATTGTAACCAGACAGCCAAAGCAAAACTTTGTGATTGGAGTGTTACCGGTGTTGTTTATTTTGTGTGCTTGCATATGGATTGGCGACGAAAATTGGGATTACTAAGCCAAAGACAAGTGTCGATCGTGGCAGTTATGTCCTGGAGAACGCCTTGAGCGCAATGCTCGTGGCGTCCTTTTTATTGGCAGAGCAGCGTGGCATATTCCTTCTCAAACCGATGCGCGGTATGTGGTTTGTTCAGGAACATGCCACGCTTTCGGCTCGTTTTAATTTGGTAGTAACGCCATTGCGCTTACGCCACTGGCGTTCTCACAACACACCTCCTCAGGGCGGGAGCGTGATGCTTTGTTCAGGAACATGCCACGCTTTCTGGCGTTTGTCTGACGTGTGTAAGCGCCATTGCGCTTGCGCTGTATGGCGTCTCTAGGCCACACATACCAGGATGAGTGCGTGATGTTTGTTCAGTTTCACGCCACGTTTTCTGCGTTTGGTCTACTTTAGATGGCAACGCCATTGCGCTTGGTGCCGCGTTCTTAAACACATACTGTAGGGGAGGGTGGTATGTTTTGTAGTTTTACTAGCATGGAAGGTCGGTCCAAAGTTACAATAGTGATAACGTAGCGATTAATAAAGTGATTTAAGAAAACTTGTGAGTGTTACTTTCACAGGGATGATATGCCACGGTATAAGGGAGCAGATATGGCAAAGGTCATGACTATTTTCGGACCTGTCCTGAGCGATTAAGATGGCTCCGGTGGTGAAGGCTCTTTGATAATGCGTCAGATATGGAGTCCATTGTTACGTAACAGCATCAGATGCTAGGACTGTGTGTTGCATTTATTCCATCACCCTGATGCGATTTAAATATTAGTGAGTCAAGGCAGACGTTGTATGATGTGACATGTCGTGCTTGATGGGTCTAAGGTGAGGTGCTGAAAGAGGTGAAACTGGATGTGGTGCTTGTTCATGGTGACACGACCACTTTGTAGGGCCTTTGGCATTCTATGAAGGGATTCCAGGGGCCATGGAGGCAGGTTTGGTGGACGGGCTTATTCTCCATTCCCAGAGGAGATGAACCGTGTTGACGGGGCCATTGGGACGTACCATTTGCGCCAAATTACGACGTCGGAAGGTAATTTGTTGAAAGAAAATATTAACTCCAGACCACTTGTAGCGTGACAGGAAATACGTTATCGACGCGCTATAGACAGCGGTGAAAGAAGACTATACATTCAAGGAAGTATGAACAACATTGATTACGAACATCAAAGAACAATCTTGGTCACAACGCACCGTCGAAAACTTGGGAGATCCAGCGCAAATAGCCATCCGTGATATCACAGAGTATGACGACGAAGTTATCTTCCTGATGCATCGCAATCCAAAGGTGCGTAATAGTGCAAGACGTACCAGGGCCATATGGATCGAGTGTACTTGATTTGTTTACTGAATATGAACCATTTGCGAATTTAATGGCCCGCACGCGGCCTGATTATGACTGACTCTGTGGATCAAGAGGAAGCCCATCTTTGGGCAAAATCATATTAGCGGTGCTTCGTGATACCGCAGAGCTACCAGAAGCGGCAAAGGTAGTCGCAAATTGGTGGGCACAGATAAAATGTCCGTACAAAATGGCTAAAGAGTTACTGTCATCAATGATGTTTATAAAGAGATGTCCAATGCAGTGAACCTTGGCGTGGAGATGGATTGGCATCGAAAACGAATTGCGCATTGCAGCCATGAGTTTGAGGTCACAAGAAAAAACCATCTTCTTTCGTATAGTGGTAAATTGATGGCCGTGAAAAAGTCATACATTGTTGACACTACTAACCGCACGGGATAGGTAAACCGTGTCATTCTGCAAAAAGGCGACGGTTTTACACGTATGAAAATATATATATTGTTAAAATTATCCTAAGAGTGAGTATAATTTACGGCAATGTTGTGGGATGGTGATAGAGTGTCTAGCGGTGGAAAGAAAACTGTGATCTATGGATGGGTTATCAAAGCATCAACTACGATTTACCATACTTGTCTGCATTTGGCATCTGTATGGGTCTGGCGTTCGATCACTACGTGTGACCAGTCCCACTTGCCCAGGTGGTATCGTCGGCGATTAGCCTCTACGGTGTCATACGTCAATGTATGTAAGGAGAGATGCCGTTATGGAAAGAATATATAACCTATATCAAAAGTCACGCCACGGATACCGTCAGGCCAACAGGTGTAGTCGTAAGGCGGATACTGACTGGTCTCAACACACTCAGGTTGCCGCGTGTGTTTTATTTATATATGTTGGTATATTTTGTATTTAGCCTCAAACCTACAAGATGAAAGACGCCACCTTAGACGATGAAACGTCGAGTTTGGATTGCGCAGGAGTCGGTTTAGCGACCATTGTTATAAGATAAGCACGCAGATCCTTCTATTTCCATGAAAGGCGTACTAGGCGAACTCAAGGTATTTGTTCCGGCGCAACATGTTGAGTATAGTATGTATGGTCAGTCAACGTAATTAGGGAATCACCCGCGTGGACAAGGAACATGGAGCGCGCAGGTATCACCATGTTATTCAATGGCGCGCGATCCTTTAATATGGCGCTTGGTATATGACGTGTTAGTGATGGCACCCCACATGTGGTCGCGATTTATAGCGCATGGTCACGCTATGAAACAAGGGATTCAAAATGTGATGGAAAGGGAAGAAGGATTGACAGGACAGTTTTAAACCGCAATCACAGTTTTTAAGCTCCATCCTATTTACATTTATTTATTTTGGTGAGAATGAATTGGGCTTGATTCCAAGTCTGCATATCTTGGCATTCAATAAAATGATACTACACCACCTTGGGATTGCTTACTTCAAGTTTCATCTTTGTATGGATTGTAGGTCTGAGTGAAAGGTATCGGTTATTATTTCCAAGCATTTTGTGCAATCCATTTAAATTATTTATCAATATTAATTTAATGAAGAAATCGCGAAACTGGTCACATTAGTTTGTTTGCAACATATTAGCGGGGAAATTCTACTAGAATTATTATATGCATTGCACCGGCACTTCCCATCGTGTGGTTAGCCTTTAGTCTCAATCGGTATTATTCAAGCGTTTATTTTGCCATGCCTCGCTTGGCATCCCATTTGGGGGACGACAATCGGAGATGGAGACATTAATGACTAGAGTGAATCATCACGAATTATTATTGAGCGAAAGCGTATGTATTGCTGGTTCTGCCATTGGCGCTCGGTTTAGCAAATTGAAGCTTTACGCGATTGCAGTGTATTGGTGACGGTCTTGTATCTGTAAAGCATTAGAAGGTATGACTCGTCAAACTCAGAACAGCAATCTGGCAGTAAATTGACTCACAAATACAAGTTACTTCGTTGGCTTGATCGAAGCGGTGCCTATTATCGCAAAGAGTTATCAAGCGATTGTAGCTAATAGTGCATTCGAGTACCCATCAGTAGATCTATCTAAATAATAGACATTAGCTAAGAGCAGCATTAGACTGACGTGGTAGATTTAAACGCACACCTGTACTAGATTTTAAACTTTTATCAAAGTAGTGTCGATCGTTAGCGTGCCTATAAACCACGGCGAAACGGACAGCAACGGAAACGCTCGCATTGAAAATGATTTGCGAATGCTGAACAAGCGAGAGCCGAAAGCAACATCGATGAAAGCGGAGTGTACAGCGCAATTGCAAGAAGCCAAAAGGAAAGCACGAGAAAGCGATTATCGAAAATGGCGAAACACAAGCAGAAGCAGACCATCATGCTACAAAATCAAAGAGCTATGGAGGCTCATCTAGTGAAAGAAAAGAATTGGCCCGCCAAGAAATTGAACGAAACGAGAAAGCGTACGCAACAACCTGGGTGCAGAAGTGGTGAACTTATCTTGAAGGAAGCTACTGGGTCTCAGTGGAAAAGAGTTTGCAGTAATTGATACTAGCTTGTGGAAGATACGGCTGCACTAGAGAGTACAACGGGTAAGGCGTGACATGATGAGTGTAGAAAGAATTGCAGAAAGTTAGTATAGCTCCGCCAGATTTGACCCAGGACAGAATCAGGTTTGTTACCACACTCTGATACAGATCTTCCTGTGTGCAAGATTTATTTTCCACCCACGAGAAATTACGCCAAATCTTAACTCAATCCCATGTTAGAAGTGGCAGGGAAAAGATTCTATGAACAACCTGTGAAGCGAAGTGCATCCATTGACTGCATGAATTTTCATCAGCGGCGGTGGGACCGCCGTCGCAGTCCCTACATCATGGACAACGCTGCAAAGTTACGTGGAAACGCTCGCGTGCAAAGCCAAGCGTGGTATCTGGAAGCAGACTGTGATGGAACCACTTTCAGAAGGATATGAAAAGTATTGCAAAACTACAAGAGATCACTGCGAAAGAATGCGCCATCGAAGAACAGGTGGATCTCATCCATCTGAGGTGGCATGGCTGGGTCGTAGACACCTGGATTGATGGAAGTATGGCTAAGACGATTGGAAGAATTGAAAAACTCGCCGCTTTAATGCGAGCACCAACAAGATTGTGCGGAAATGGTTGCCGAATATGAGGAAAATGACGCCTGAAGAACATTACTGCACATTATTAACAGTGATCTGCGGACCAGCATGCGACTAAATGCGTAGATGATGTAGAAACTGTTCTCGCAGTGGGATGCAATGCAGGATATCACGGTCTTGGAAAAGCCATGGCTGGCGAATTGTTAGAGTTACCTCATGGCGCAGCGCGGCATGGCACTAACTGTAGAACAAGAGTACGTAGGCGCTGTCTCCCAGGTGCACGACTTTGATCAGAAGGTGAGAAGGTGCCGCACTGCGCCGCACTGCGGTAAACGCTCCGTGGTGAGACGGCTGATTGGTCGCGTGAATGCCTTTGATGTTCAACCTATCGGTGGCAAAGGGAGGAATGCGGCGGAAACATCACCTGTCCAGTAGGAATATCCGCGGCCCGGTATCGCAGATCGCATCCGTACCAGTCGATGCAAATCATTTGACAGCCGATGATGGTGCTGACCGGTCGATCAACGTGAGTTGACCATCGCGTACCGTGGTACTGCGTAAACAGCGATTAAGCATCGCATCAGCGCGACCTTCGAAACCAGGACAAGATGCTGTTACTGACTGATGTAGCAATTGGCCGGAAAAGAAATCTACCGTAGCTCGTGCTGCGCAAACAAAATTAGAAGAAGCAGGAGCTGTGGAATATACTAGTCAAGTCGTATCTCGCGGTGTGCCTGCTGGTGCGCCGGCGCAGCGCCTAGCACCATATTCTGGGTAGCCAGGGCGAACATTCATGTACCAAGGTAAATGTGCACTTTGCGTGCGGCGATGATTTAACAAACAAGTACACTGACACCGTGCGATGAGTTTATTACGTCGTCCTCCGTGACGTGAAGCGCACCGTGACGTGCCCCACTTTACACTCTCGTTTATTGGAACGGTCTTCGCGAAAGTTCTGATGAATTGCGGCGGTACTCTATTACAGCTTTTACCAATTATCGAAAACACAAGGTGCGACGTATCTGCCTACATCCCAACGAACGTATCACCACTGATGGACAATTTCTTTCGTAGCAGATATGTTCTACTCGGTCGTCCTTAAAGAAAGCGCTGACGTAGTACTTTATCCGCATCCGGTGCAGTGCAAATCAAAGTCACGAAACAAAGGAGTGGGTAAACCGTGTTTGAAACCGGCGGCATCGTGGAATTGAAGCTACCTTTCGCGCAGTTTGGTCTCTGACGTGATGCCTCCTACTAAAAGCACAATTAGATCGTGGTGAAAACGCTTAACTGAAAATGTTGAAACAACCACAATACTCTCCGTTAAAAAGTAGAAGAACGAGCGGTATGTCGATATGCGTATTAATGGCTATTTCAACGATTAGGCTGCACATGATGTACCAAAGATTCCAAGATGCCTGCTGGTACGGCTATGCACATGGTAATCTGATAGCCAATGACAGCATCAATTAGGAGATACTAAGAAATTAGAAGAAGATACAGACATTGGCAATGCAGTGATTTTAGAATGTATTGATGTCTTTGGTGCCTACTCACGAATTATTATATACCAGAGGATACATCTTATGTGTGCAGCATGACTTACGCAAGCGTATAAAAAGTGTCACCAATACGCAAAGAAATTACAAAAGCTATGAAGATGGCAGGCATCTGCTCGTCTACGTCGCGTACAACAAAAAGCGAAAGGCACTGAATCCTTATACAGAACGTCTCCACATGCCGCATCAAAGCATGTCCTCTAGATGGGGGTGCAGATTTACCGCTACTCACAGTTCGCCCCTGTGAAGAAGGTAGCCTATGTGGTGGTAGGTGTGATAAAGGTTTGGCTGCAGTGCCTATACTAGTAATATCATTAAACACGTGCAATCCTTGCTCAAGGACGCGCCAACAGATGCCCATGGTTTATTTACAGTGGGTCGCAAAGCCAACGGAATATTTCACAGGCCATGGCTATCCTGTAGTCTCTGAGTTGCAAGGTTTTTCTGATAAACCGTAGATTTCATCATGCTCAAGACATTGTGAACAAGTGAAAACATGTTCTTGTCTGGTGAGGTAGATGAAGTGGCATTGGTATCACTAAGTTTTCGTGAACTCCTTTATTGCAAGAAGTGACTCATGAGCGCTTATTACCTCTTTTCATTAGAGTCCGATACAGCAGAGGTCGGTGAAAGTTTATTCTATCCGGACCAAGGATCTGTATTGAACAATTGTTGCCACTCTATGTGGAAAGCACTGTCTATAATGCATTGCCAGCATGGGAGTACTTAGGAATTAGGTGCCCTGTATGACTAGCCATGACATCCGCTACTGATAATGCAAAAGGGAATTGATTGGTACTGTACTCTAGAATACAATAAGTTGCGCCAAGGTGTATTACTTAACGAAATTTGGAAATCGTAGGCGGTGCAAACGCATTGCACTACTAGATAAAGGAGTATCTCGCACATGAGTACAAATATAGGTAAAGTAGTTCAGGTTATTGGACCGGTGGTAGACGTAGTCTTCCCTCAAAGGTGAATTGCCTGCTATTTACAACGCACTACTATTACAAAAGTCATGAACAAGCATCTAAGATTGTTAGAAGGATGCAAACATTTAGGGATGACATAGTTCGTTGTGTAGCCATGAGTTCCAATTGATGGATTGACTCGTGGTATGAAGCAGTGGACACAGGTGCCGCTGATTTCCGTTCCTGTGGGTGATGGTATTAGGTCGTATTTCAACGTATTAGGGCGTAGCAGACCCTCATCGATCCAAAGAGAAGTGAAAGTGAATGTAGAACACTGGCCACACCCACCGTGTCGCCCAAAATTCTGATGAATTAGCACCAGAAACCAATATATTAGAAACTGGCATTAAAGTCGGAGAGCTTAATTGCCGCCATACGCGTAAAGGTGGCAAAATCGGTCTATTTGGCGGTGCCGGTGTAGGTAAAACAGTTCTAATCATGTGAATTGATTCATAACACGCACAGCAGAACACGGTGGCTACTCCGCATTCGCGGTGTGTTGGTAGAACGTACCCGTGAAGGGAAATGACCTTTGGAATGAAATGAAAGAGTCATGTGCGTATGTGTCTGAAAACAGCGCTTGTGTATGGACAGATGAATGAGCCTCCTCGAGCCTCGTATGCGCGTAGCTTTTAACATGGTTTGATCGATGGCGGGAATATTTGATGTACAACAACAAGACGTGTTGTTATTTCGTAGATAATATTTTCCTGTTTCATCCAAGCCGTTCCGCAGTGTCTGCCTTGCTAGGTCGTATGCCATCTGTCAAAGTTGGTTACCAACCAACACACAACGACGATTTAGGGCATTGGGAAGAACGTAAATGTACCTGACAAAGAAGGTTCCAGTTTACGTCTGTACAAGCCGTGTATGTACCACCAAGCCGATGACTTGACTGGACCTGCTGCCACAGCAGCGACATTTGCTCACTTGGATGCTACTGCTACAGTATTGTCTCGTTCCATCGCAGAACTTGGTACGGTCCAGCCTGCGATCCATTGGATTTCACGCTGCCGTATCTTGATCCATTAGTATTAGGAGAAGAACATTACCCGTAGCTCGTGGCGTACAAGAAGTACTTCAAAAATACAAAGATTTACAAGATATCACGCCATCTTAGGGTATGGAAGAATTGTCTCGAAGCGGATAAATTGACAGTAGCTCGTGCTCGTAAAAATTCACGTTTCTTGAGTCAACCATTCTTCGTAGCCAAGTGATTACAGGCAGTCCGGTAAATATGTGCCATTGAAAGAAACATTTGCGTGGTTTCCGTGAAACTCCTAGAAGGTAAACATGATGACTTACCTCAAAGTGCTTTCTATATGGTGGAACTATCGATGAAGCTGTTGCAAAGGAAGGACATGTTAGGGAAAGGAGAATAATCTATGAGTACCATGCATGTAACAATTATTACTCTGATGAAACAGTGTTTTCTGGAGACGCAACTATGGTGGTAGGAAAAGCTCGATGGAGAGTTTGGTATCCAACCAATCATATGCCCCTAGTGAGCGCTTTGGCGCCGGGCGATTCGCATTGACCACGATAGCAAGCGTGAAGAGTTTATCCTCCTGGGGATTCCTAGAAGTGGAAAAATAACTCGTGTATATCACGACAGCCTCTTGTGAACGTGCTTAATTACATATCGAAGAGAGAGAAAAGGGTTGACCGAACTCGGATGGTGTGGTACAAACCCGCTTTGTGGTTACTAAGTTGTCTGAGAGTTGCTGTATCTATAAGGGTGTTACAGCGGGTAGAAGAATATTAGGATTCACCTACCCATGGTCTGTTATAGATTATTTATTTCTGTAGTGAGGTTAAGAATAATTGGATGCGACGTAACGCCTCTGAATAGTCTCTTTAGAAGACGCATGGAGCGGCTGAATACGGTTAGCACCTGCGGTGCCGGAAGGCAGAGCCTGCAACGGCTACATGTTGTTGTTCTAGCAATTGTTCGCAGAAACTTTCATCGGATAAACCTGTGAGAAATGTCGGGAACACGTAGAAAGCTCCTTCTGGTACGGCAATCGGTAGTTCCATGTCTGGGAATCCTTTCACGACCATGTCACGACGTTCTAGGTAATCTGACACATAGCGATAACGGAGTCATCACGATCTCGTTTAAGGCAAACGATGGCAAAGCGTGTTGTACTGGAGTAGCAGCAAAGACGATGCTGTACTGATGTAGTTTAATGCAAGCTGTAATGAATGTGCTGGAGCAGCAAAGAAAACCAATGCGAAGCACTCGTCAGGCATAGGACCTGGAGAAACCGTTTAAGATGATGGTCCGTTCTTTCATGCCCGGCAAGGACGCAGATACATGGTCCTTGTAGGTGATGAGCTCGAGTAAATTTCATCAGAGATGACGATTAGGTCATGGGTTTTTGCGAACTCGGCGATAGGCAATAGATCCTCGCAGTCCATGATGGCGCCCGTAGGATTACTTTGTGGTAGCACATCAAAACAGCCTGTTTTGTCCGTCACAAGTTTCTCTAACTCTTCTGGCTGTAGTTTGAAGCCGTCTTTCAAAATGCGTCGGTACAGGTACAGCCTTACCGCCACATGCAGTAACTTCGCTTCGGTGAGCTGCTGGTAGATGGATTTCGGATCAATACTTCATCACCTTCGTTCAAGAGAGCACGGGCGACAAGTCGATGGCTTCATGCCATGCACCGATGGTGAGCATCATTTCCATCCGTAGCCAGTAGCACGTGGTAACGGCGGTTATACCACCGCGCAGTAGCCTCGCGTAGGCGGGCATGCCCCGCATTGGGGAGTAGTTTGTTTCCCTCGTTCCACGCTCGGGCAACGAGTGCATCCAGTGGCTGCAGTTGAGGAGGCAGAGGTAATCGTTCGACGCAGAGGGAGATGACATCGTCCACAGCCATTGCTTTTTCCTGCAAATTTACGATCCCAGAAGGTACTGTTTAGTGTCATAGTTGGAAAGAGTTAATTGTTCCAGTTCATAAAAGTTGTCCTTTCTGATACATGATGGCATGTATCTCTATGTCAAATGTCAGGGATGTTGGTCAACTGATGTGGAGACATCTCATGAGGAGTCCTTGAGAGGATAGCAAATCCTCATGATAAGTGTATATAGAATCAGCCACTTATAAGCGTGCACAGATGGCAACAAACACCTAGTAGAATGATACAAAGCAAATAATAGTAACAGTGTATCATATTCTCAGAAAAGAACTTGCCGATTATAGGTTCTTTTTATTGCATATATGTAGCACTGTAGGTATGCATGCATTTCATGCGAGAACTTATGTCATACTATAAGAATAGAGACAGACTCTCTAGAACTGTTGCACGGTAATCGAGCGTAACAGACTTTCAAACAGACACTCACGTAAGACAGAATAGATACAGTTGCAATGATGGGAAAGGAGTTACCGATGGAAACATTTTCCGTAACTCCACGCGATTGCACGTTCCCAATTCGCCGGAAGAGGCGAAGCACGTGGCTTTGGTCTATACAGTGTGGAGCAAACTATTGAATTTTCTACGAATTATTAGATGCAGCGACTCGCCGCCGTTACGGTGGTGACAAGTTGCTTTTAACAGAAAACAGAAGATGGTTTTTGGCAAAAATTGCCTATCCCGTGGAAACATCGGGGGTTTGAAGCGACACAGTTTTTAAATGTAGTCTTTGGGAACTCGATCGTTGCAACCACACACGGTGGTGGATACAGAGTTATGCCCAAGTTTAGTCGACGCCTTCAAGGCCCTAAGTCGGGCTTTGGCGGGCATCTGAGAATTATGCCACAGACCCCAATTTCTCGTCCTATGACCCGGGCGCGGTCATTAAAACCGATGGGAACACCGAACGTAGCGTGGCTCGCACAGCTGCCGCTCATACGATGGGCGGTGCGGCAGTGATAAATTATGATGACCATGGCTTCTGACGAATCAATCCTTTTCTCCCTTTCTTAAAGATCGCGGTGTCACGTTGCAGTTTGCGCAGTGCAAGAGGCCAATGCTAAGAGTGGCCATCATACTTTCTGCGCGCCAATGTATCGGGGATGGCACAGACGTACCAGAACGGGCTCATTATGCGGAAAAGAAGCGGAAAGTGCTACGGTCTCGCGGTAGCGCGCTGTCCTCAATCGGCTTTGCTGGCTCCATCGATTGGCCACAGCGATGATCTCTTTTGAACTTGCCACTGATCGCACAGGTCCCATCGATGATGGGTGGATCTCACGTTGCACGGGCACATCGGGTATGCTCCTCACCATCGATGGGCTTGTTAGCCTCGTATTTTCGGCGGTGATATGATTATTTTCGCATCTCTCTGGCGGACGATTTACGTTTTAAACCAGACTGTGCGCCGATCAAATCTTGCGATAGTAATCGAGGAACCTGCATCGATTAAAACCATCATGCGCCCATCACCGGAGCAGGTGGTGGACGGAAGCTCGCTTTACCTGAATTGGTGAGCATTTACGGTAAGCGATACGATGTTGGTAGTAGCGATATGTTCCGACGAGGACCAGATTTAACGGGAGAAATATGGAAGTCTTAGATGTATTAGAAAGAAGCTTGTAGACAAATGACATTGCAAGAAAAAGAATTAGAAGTTCGCGTCGTAGCTGGGCGGTAGTAAAGGGAATTGCACTCACTGGCATACGCAGTTCTCGCAGTGCAGTGATTATTGATGGGTGCATATAGTCGTCGCGGTGATTACCATGCTTTGCAGGGATTTTAGAAAATACCGAAACATATGGTGAAGGCATCGTCATTACCCATGAATAGCGGACCATATTATGCGGGTTCCGCAAATGATTGCACAAATGCGCTTTGCCCATTTTGACGAGACCGAAAACACAGCGCCTTCCTCGCGGATAAAGTCTAGCTTAAGCGGCAGAATGTTTTTAGGGCTAGGCTGGAAAGAAGCGAAACCTAGGAGACTTGGTGCCAGAGCCCTTTTCTTCCACCAGCCATGATGCGGTGGATCCCGTGATTACTGTTATAGTGTGCACAAGCGTTACTTTATTGACGGATACAGGCATGGTATCTAAAGAGATGCATAGAGCACGGTATCGCACGACAGATTTGCTGGTATTAGAAGCCAATTATGATGAACAGATGCCGGGTCTCACGGACCCCTATTCGCCAGAATTAAAGCATGTGAAAGGCAATGCGTGTCATTTGTCGAACGTGGATGCTATGAGTATTGCAGCCTTGGGACGGCTCTAAGGATATGGAAGTGGTCTTTGCGGACCGGTCGGAGCAAAATAATTCGCTCCACTTGCAGAGCAATTGTCCAATCGCTTGCCAACTTGGTGCCTCAGAACGAGGGAATTGGGCTACCGCCCAACATGGAGATCCGAAGGACATACGCCCATCGGTGGTAATCGGTAATATCCGCTAGTGCCACTGTGGCATGTAGCGAATGTCTTAGGAGATAGTATAGTATGAAATTTTCTATCTATTGTATAGGAAAGTTAAAAGAGCCCTATTTACGAGAAGGGGTAGCGGAATTTGTAAAGCGATTGCAAACTCATGGGGGTGTGACGATTACGGAGCTACCGCGAGTATTAGATAAAACCGGAGTCCATCAGATAAGCAAAAGCACTCTCATGCATGAGGGGCAACGGCTATTGAAATACGCAATCCCCAATCCTTGTGGTGCCCTGATGGGTGGAAACAGATGAGTTCCGAGGATTCGGCAAAGCGGATTAGCGAATTAGAAGTACAAGGTCATAGCGAGATGGTGTTTTTCATAGGTGGCGCATTTGGGGTGTCTGAAGAACTACGACAGCGGGCCAACTGGAAATTGTCCATCAGCCCCATGACTTTCACCCATCAAATGGTGCGCCTAGCGCGTTAGGTAGAACAATTATATAGGAGCTTGTAAAATTAATCGAAATGAAACCATATCATTGGTAGGAAAGGAGACAAGTGCGGCAAGTGCACTGAAAAAGGCATGTACTTTGTGTGTTTGGCAGATATACAGAAATGATCATAGAGGATCCTGAATTGTGGGGCGTTATACATCAGAGTCACAGAGGGCAAAGAAGATATTCTTGCTATTCAAAGAGAAATACAAACATTGGCACGAAGGATGATATGAAGTACCTCTTTTGTCGAATTAGAAAAGAAAGGGCACTAGAACCTTAGAAGAACGTCGTCATATGGTTAGGGATGGCATACGAGAGTAAGGCATGAATGTAACAGATACCATTTGTACAGTCTTAGACATGCATAGAAATGGCAAAAATATGATTCAACAGATGGGAAAGCAATGGCGGTAATCCTGCATATTTACTGCATCGAAAGCAAGAATTGTTGAGCAAATGTGGAATTGAATAAGATTTTTGACCGTGTAGATTATTACATTTTCACTGTGGTGGACATGCTTTCAAAAAGAAAACGGAACTTGCAACAGCAGTGTTAGAGGGCTCGAGTGGTGTATCGGAAGAAGAAACGTGCATATGTTATTCTTGCATCAAACGGCACCAAGCTTTGCGTGGAAATTAACTAAGGCCCTTGTAGAACGATTACAATTGATGGTGCCACGTTTAGAAGGGTTTGCGCGAAGATGTGATGAAAGTGCAAGTTCATTCCGTCGCAAACGATGTAGAAGAACGGAGAAAACGTCTGCAAGCAATGCGTCAACAGCAAAAAGTGGAAGATGTAACGAGATTATGCGGACCTAGAAGGTCAGTATCGTCACAATATGATGAAGAAGGCAAACCACATTTCGGTACCGAAGAAGGTGGCGATGGAGGAAACCGCAAAAAGCTAACGGCTATCTTTGGTAGTAACAGCGATAGCGATTGCTATCTTCGCCTGACATGTAGTATATGAAATAGAGGAACCGACTATGACATTACAAGAAATTATGAACAAATATCCGATTACAGTAGGAAAAAGATGAACAAATTACGAATGTAGCTAAATTGATGGTGAACATAATTTAACTGCTGTAGCAGTAGATAGATGAAAGACAAACTGATCGGCATTGTATCGGAAGGTGACTTATTGTATAAAAAGCATGACCATGCACCGTACTATATCAATATTCTAGGGGCTGACATCTACTATGGTGACATGGCGAATACGACGGACAGTTCAAAACTGATGGCCACCATGGGAAGAAATTATGAGCACTGAAGTTATTACAGCCTATGCAGATGCAGCAGTAAGGAAGTAACGGTAGGGGCTATGGTGGTGAAAAACACTTTTGAAAACTTACCAGTCGTAGATGATGCGTATCATTTAATCGGTATGCAGTGAGTCGTCACGAGATCATCATGAAACTGATCAGCTGGAAGAACAAGGCAAATAGTGTAAAATAATTGCACCATTACGTTTGGTGATAATATTAAATGCAATATTAAAACTTATAATTTGGGTGATGCATACCCCAAGTGATGCAAATGATTTTCGCGAAAGCAACTGTAAATCCTGTAGATCAACACAGCGTCTATTACTATTGAGATCCCAGCACAAGACGTTGCAAAAAGGCTTTGCAGAAGCGGTAAAACGCATCGCAAAACAAGTCACATCCCCGGTTTCCGTAAAGGCAAAGCGCCACGCAAAATTTTAGAAATGAATTGACGGTAAAGAGTTATCGCAGAAGAAGCATTTGAAAAGTGTTACAGGTGTCGTGCCATACTGAAGCATCTTCGTGAAACGCATCATTCGTAGCGGAACCAGAAATCGAACGCGAACAATTTGAAGAAGGTAAAGACTTGATCTTTCAAAGCCACAGGTAGTAAAACAACCAGAAGTTGGCATTATTAGGTGGACTACAAAGGATTAGAAGTAGAAAACAAGATGCCACAATCACTGATGAACAAGTGGAAGAGCAATTCGAACAATATCCGTAACCAACAAGTCTAAAATGGTAGTACCAGAAGACGCTACTGTACAAAAACGATGACTTTGCAACAATCGACTTCAAAGGTTTCGTTGATGGCGAAGCACGTGATGGCGCTAGCAAATCCCACCCACTACAAATCGGTTCTGGCACCATCCCTCAGTTTCGAAGAACAATTAGTCGGTCACAAAGTCGGGTGAAGATGTAACTGTAACAGTATCCTTCCAGAAGACTACTTGTCAGCAGAATTAGCGTAAAGAAGTTAAAATTCGAATGCCATATCCATGACATTAAACGCAAAGAATTACCAGGAAATCACTGATGAATTTGTCTCGTTCCGCAGTCTGTAGGTCAAGGGTAAAACCGAACCAGCCCCACAACACAGCAGAAGAATTTCCGTAGCGACCTCGCAAACGTATGGAAGACGATGCAAAGACGCCGTGCCATCGACACTTACAATGCAAAGTTTAGTAGAATTAGCTGTGAAAATGCAAACAGTAGATATTCCTGAACCATTGATTGAAGACCGCGTACACCAAATGGTTCAAGCACCAGCGATGAACCTTGAAGGCCGTGGCTTGAAATTAGAAGACTACTTGAAATTCTCCAACAAAACTATCGAAGTACTTGCAGTGAAGAAAATAGCAGCGTTAGGCTGAAAACGCCCGCGCTGACTCAGTATTAGACGAAACTCGATGAGCAGAAAACGTTCGCGTAACTCCAGAAGACATGAACTGTGAAATCTTTGCTATGTCCCAACAATTCGGCGCTGATCCAAAAGAAGTATGTACGATATCATTGGTAAAAGAAGGTCGATCTATGTTAGTTAGCTCTGTAGCACGCAAAAAGCTACTAAGTCTCATCATTGAACACAAAGTAAAGGTGCTGAAAGCTGAACACTGCTAACGCAGTACACATGTATAAGAGGTGAAAAGAGGCCCGCGCGTGTGCCAAACTCGCAGTGGGAGCAAACTGGACGTGGTGTGTGCGTTCCATGACATTTATTCTCGCTTTATTAAAAGATCGAAATTATTTTATTGAGTGGCCCGTAATATGTGACACAGTGGTGAGGAATAGTATTAGAAGCGCAATTGTTATTTTGGACCGGAAGATCCAGATAAAGACATTCACTCATGTCTAGAATAGCCTCGCGTGTGTGGTGACCGGCAGTGTATGTGGCGATTTACGACAAGCAGCACATCAAAACCAGATATGTATCTACGATTTGCGTAGGCTCTGGCAACCTGTATGGGTTCCTTTGTTGTTGAGCAGAGAGACTGCAGTAAACGCTATGCATCACCATCATTCACGCATCATGATCACCAACCATTAGGTGTGTACAAGGGCAAGTTTGGAAATCGAAATCATGCTCGTGAGATTTTGGTGTTTGCGAGAAGAATTAAATGGCGTGTGGCGCATCACACAGGTCAGCCTATAGATGTGTATTGCAAAAGATACAGACCGTGGCGTTGCTCTGCGTCTGCTCGAAGATGCAAAAAGACTGTGCGCTTGATCGACAGCGCGTCGACTCGCCCATCCAAAAACCAGCATACATGGAGCATTTCGAGCTGAATAAAGCATGATAAAGAAAGACGCTGTAATTTTTGCGTGCCGAGCAGAAACAGAAGGAGAGCACCATTAGTAGGTGTCCTAATGATTCATTCTGAACGAATGCATCGATGTGTGTCAGCATATTATCGATGAAGATAGAATCGAAGAGGGATTTAGGAAACATTTGATTTGGCATAAGCAATTCTTCCACACCGAAAGAAGCAAAGCTCATCTTGACCACTGCGTCATTGGTCTGATGACGCTAAAATTTCCCTCGTCCGGTAGCCGTGCACAACCACTATAAACGCCGCAACACGACAATGTGGTGGATGATGTAGAATTACACCAATGTATTGTCATCATCGGACCCACAGGTAGCGTAAAACATTATTAGCTCAAACACTCGGCAAAATGTCATAGGCGCTACTTTGCAATGGCTGATGCCACAAGTTCAACATGAAGCTGGATACGTAGGGAAGGCGGGAAAATATTCTCTCAAACCTCATCCAAGTATGGATACGATATCGAGTTAGCACAACGAGGCATCATCTATGTGGATGAAATCGACGAGACTGCTCGAAAATCCGAGAATCCTCTTCCATCACTCGTGATGTATCAGGGAAGGTGTTCACCAAGCATCACCAAAATCCTTGACGAACAGTGGCACTGGTGTACCACCGCAAGGAGCAGAGAAACATCCAAATCAAGAGATGTTACAAATTGATACAAACCTAACATTTTATTTATATGTGGCGGTGCTTGATGGCATGGATAAAGTGATTTCGAAACGTACAGCTACAAAAACATTAGGCTTTTGTGCAGATATCCAAAAGAAAGAGGAAAAAGATGTGCTCTATCTTGAAAGAAGTCGTACCAGAAGACTTACAGAAAATTCGGGTTAATTCCCTGAATTTATTGGACGATTGCCAGTGATGGTTGCTCAGCCCACTGATGAAGAGGCATTGATTAAAATTTTGACAGAACCTAGAAAATGCATTGACAAAAACAATATGAAAATGCTGTCCTTGGATGATGTGAAATTAGTGTTTGAAACAGAGGCTCTCCATGAAATTGCAAAAGAAGCGTTAGAACGCAATACTGGAGCAGTAAACACGGGCGATCATCGAAAAAGTTATGAAACGCGTTATGTTCGAAGTACCTTTCGATGACAGATGTCAAAGAATGTATTAGCAACAACCAGCGGTTCGTGAAGAAGAAGAGCCAACACTCAACAAATGAGTCTCGCTGAAGCGAATCTGATAGTACAGGCAAAGAAACTCATTTCAACAGGGGAATGAGTTTCTTTAAATATAGTAACGGGATACCCAATGGAACCAAACCGATGACATTACTGATGGTCCTCGTGAATGGTCGTATTCCCCAAAGTAGTAACACAATTAGATATTGGTCACCACATCTGTGCAAGCTGTAAAAACAGCGATGGAGCGGGACTATTATTTAGTGGTAGCTACGCAAAAAGATGAAAGTATCGAAACCCCACATTGGACGAATTAGGCTAGTTGGGACGATTGTTAAAATAAATCAAATGTCATGGGGCCTACCGGGCGGAGTTGTGCGCATTCTGGTAGAAGGCATTACTCGTGTACAAGTGGATGAAATTATCGCTACGGAACCATGCTACGAAGTAAATGTAACAATGTTGAATCCGGTTCATGAAGAGCCTATGGAAGAAGAAGCATACTCGCCGTATTTTGCAAACCAAATTTGCGAATGGGTGGAAGTGACAAAACCAGTCACCGATGAAGGGCTTGACCACGTATTAAACAGTGAAAGTGCCAGCGAATTGGCAGTACCAGTGGCACATGTATTGCCGATCAATACACGAGTGCAAGAAAGTCTTCTGGATGAATTATCCGTCAACCGCCGACTCTAATATGGTAGTAGGTATCATCAATACAGAACTACAAATTAATGATATGGAAAAACTCCATTAATAAACCACGTACGTGCACAGATGGAAAAAGCGCAAAAAGAATACTTTGCGTGAAAAATCCGTATTATCCACGACGAACTAGGCGACAAAATGGATCCCGACCAAGAGGCAGATGAATCTTCGTGAACAATTGCGAGCTTTGGAATTATCCGAAGAGATTCACAATCGCATCGATAAAGAAATCACCGCTACAGCCGTATGCCACAGATGATGCCAGAATCCAATATTCTTCGCAACTACATTGAGTGGTTATTGCAATTGCCTTGGAATACCTTATCCGAAGATCGTTTGGATTTAAAAAGAAGCGATGGACGTTCTAGAAGGTGATCACTGTGGATTAGAAAAAGTGAAGAAACGCATTCTAGAATTTCTGGCAGTGCGCAAAGTTGTCTGGCAAACAAGGTGGCTCTATTTTATGCTTAGTAGGCACTCCAGGTGGGTAAAACATCCTTAGCTAGCTCCATTGCGAAAGCGATGAACCGTGAGTTTATACGCGCTTCCTTGGTGGTGTTCGGGATGAGGCTGAAATTGAGGCCATCGTCGTACCTATGTAGGGGCATTGCCGGGTCGTATGATCCAAGGCCTAAAGAATGCAGTACTCGTAACCCGGTGTTCTTGCTAGATGAAATCGACAACCAGCCTCTGACTACAAAGGAGATCCATCTTCTGCGTTGTTAGAAGTCTTAGACCCTGAACAAAATAGTACATTCAGTGACCATTACATTGAAATTCCATTCGATTTTTCTGATGTATTCTGGATTACTACGGCTAATGTACTGAGTCATATTCCGGGACCATTGCGTGATCGTATGGAAATGATCGAACTCAGCAGCCTATACGCAGGAAGAAAAACTAGAAATTGCGAAACGCTATTTAGTGCCGAAACAAGTGGAAAAACATAGCTTACAAGGTCAAGGTGTGAAACTTTCAGATGCGGTGTTAAAAACGTGTCATTTCAGAATATACACGTGAAGCTGAGCGTGCGTACCTTTGGAAAACCATCGCTAAAATCTGTCGTAAAATTAGCTTATGCAGTGGTGACAGAAGGTGAAAAGCGCCGAAAGTGACAGTGAAAGAATTTAGAAGACTACTTGGGTACCCCTATTTTTCCTAGAAGAAAGTCGAGAAAACAAGCGCAAGTAGGTCGGTATATGGTCTTGCTTGGACATCTGTGGGCGGTGTTGTATTGCCATGCGAAGCCACAACGATGGCAGGGGTTGGCAAGTTGAATCTGACAGGTAGCTTGGGCAAAGTGATGCAAGAGTCTGGTCAGCTACTATGTCCCTACATTCGTCATCGTCAAAAGGAATTGGGATTACCAGAAAAATTCCACAAAGAATTAGACATTCACGTGCACTTGCCAGAAGGGGCGACACCAAAAAGATGGTCCATCTGCAGGGATTACGATGACCTGTGCTATTGTATCTGCATTAACGAACAAAAAGTGCGCTCTGATATTGCTATGACAGGGGAAATTACCTTGCGTGTCGCGTTCTTTCCTATCGGGGGCTTGAAAGAAAAGTTACTAGCACCCTTCGCTATGGTGTGAAAAGAAGTATTAATTCCTGAAGGCAACAAAAAGATATTCAAGAATTGCCAGACATTGTGAAAGATGGCTTGCTCATTACGCCAGTAAAAACGATGGAAGAAGTATTAGAAAAGGCATTGCTATGAAAAAGAAACCAGCAGTAAAGCGCCATCCAAAGCCAGTGTATACAAGAAAAGAGCCCACAGGTCCTCGCATCATTGCGCTGAAGTATACGGCCTCGGCGGTGAAAAGCGGACCAATACCCAGAAGGTGATACCATTGAGATTGCCTTCTTGGGGCGCTCAATGTGGGTAAATCCTCTTTGATTAACTCCTTGTGCAATCATCGAGGATTGGCTCTTGTGAGTGGTACACCAGGGAAAAACAAAAACGATCAATTTCTTTTACCATCGAATCCAAAGAGGATTTACCTGATGATATGGAACGTCGTTTCCATTGGTTCTGGTGGACTTACCAAAGGTTATGGATATGCCAAAACAGGTGGCTCTAATACGAATATTTGGTCTTCTTTCATTGCCAATTATATTCTGCAAAGTGAACGGATGATGCTGTTATGCTTGCTCATCGATGGCCGTCATCCGGAACTGTCTATCGATCAAGAGGCCTTTGATTGGTTGCAATCCCATGGGGTGCCTCTACAAATCGTGGTGACAAAAGCAGATAAATTGAAAATGAATGAGTGCCAAAAGCAATTGCGCCTAATCGAGGAACGATATCCCACAGGGTATCCACCGATTTTTATATAGTTCCTTTGAAGCATACAGGCCGAGAGCACTTAATGTCTCGCAGTAGCTGCAGTATTATTGGGGAAGAGGAATGAGTATTCTACAAATGCACAAATGAAACTACGAGTTTCTAAAGATTTATCGGGTGTAGAAGAATATTTGCAGGCTCCTTAACAACGAGGGGCAGAAGATTTCAACGCACTCTATTCACCCTCTTTCAGCGGGGGTGGCAAACGGTTGCGGGCGCAATTATGTTTATTGATTGCCCTAGCCGGTGATTCCAAACAAGAAGATCGCATTCGTATGGCGGGGAGCCATTGAAATGTTACATCTAGCCACATTGATTCACGATGATGTACTAGACCAAGCGGAAGTGCGCCGTGGGGTGGAATCCATCCATTGCAGTAAAGGCAATAAGGTGGCCATCCTCAGCGGTGATTACTATGTTTGCCAAAGCCTTTTCCATTGTCGCAGAAGTGGGTTCAATTCCATGCTTAACTATCTGAAATTATCACAGCCTTAGTAGAAGGCGAATTTATGCAAATGGAAGATGTGTACCGCTTAGATCAAGGCACGGATCGGTACTTGTTGAAAAACACAAAAGAAAAACGGCGGATTTCATCGAAGGTTGTTTGGCAATAGGGTGGCATTCTAGGCGGTTGGTCAGAAGAGCATATTCAATTATTGCGTCAATATGGTCATGGTTTAGGTATGGCATTCCAAATTACGGACGATGTGATGGATTATCGGGAACAAACGGTGACTACTGGTAAACCAGTGGGCAAAAGATGTAAAAAGAAGGCATTTTTGACCTATCCATTATTGTCTGTTGTGAATGATGAGACTCGTTCCACCCTAGAAGGTATGATTGCAGATATTAAAGATGGAGCCGATACGAAGGAGTTGCTAGACTATGTGACATCTTTAGGCGGTATCGACAAAGCCTTGGCATTAGAGGCACAGTATCGTAAAAGAGGCAGAAGAGGCGTTACAGGGAAATTGCCGTCTTTCAAAGGAAAAGACATCTTTGGAAACAGTTCTTGAAAAGTTAGCTACCCGCAAGGTGTAATATGAAACCATTTCAAGCAAAAGATATTGAGATAACGGCGAAACGGCCTTCATTGAATAGTGTCATTGCATAAAAAGCGTCTTGCTCAACAACAACGGGAGCAAGACGCCTTATTACATGGAGATACCTATACAGAGACAGAGGCGAAAACCTCATGGAAGAAGCAATCTCATGTCTGTGGTAGACCATTTGAGCGAACTCCGTGTACGCCTAGTCATTTCTGTGATTGCCATCATCGTAGGGGCGTTGGTGGCGTACTATTTTGTGGAAGATATCATCCAAGTGCTAGTGGCGCCGGCAGGTAAATTGTATTACACAAAACCGACGGAAGCCTTCTTTACGTACATGAAGATTTCTCTTGTGTCAGGGGCGATCCTATCGAGCCCGATTTGGTTCTATCAACTATGGGCGTTTATCATTCCCGCTTTGTCCAAGACGGAGCGGAAAGCGACGTTCCTCATCGTGCCTACAGCGGTTACTTTATTTGTAGCGGTGCGTTTTATTTTCCTACTACTTAGTACTCCCTATGGCCATACAATTTTTTCATCGGCTTTGGGACGGATGAACTGCAACCTTTATTTTTCCATCGGTCAGTACATCGATTTTGTGGTAGCTTTCATTATTCCCTTTGGGATTACCTTTGAATTGCCCCTATTATTGGTGGCATTAGGGTGTATTAGGCATTATCACATCGGAGTGGTTACGACGCTATAGAAAGTATTTATTTTGGTGGCTTTTCATCGTGGGCGCCGCCATTTCACCGACACCGGACATGCTGTCACAGACTATGATTGCCGGTCCTATGATTTTACTCTATGAAATTAGTTATGGAATTTTTGCGGTATATTGTGAAAGTATGACAAAAAGTTCATGATATCTTCATATAGAGTTAGTATACTAGGGGAGTATATTTTTAAAAATCAGAAAAAGGGTGGCAAATGAAGCAAAAACTTATCATACTTTCTTGTATGTTTTGGCGTCCTATTGAGTACGGTAACAGGCATCTGGGTTTGGTATGATCGTGATCAGACTGCTAAGGAGACATGGAGCAGTCCGATGTGGACATAGAAGAACCCATCACGATTAAAAAGATTCCTGTAGACCCTATAAAAATTACACCTAACCTAACAGCAAAACCGGGAGACAATGATTCCGGAGATGCTCTGTTAGTCGATATGAATGGAGCTGTTAATGTATATCGTACCCAGAGATCCTACGGCACAAATTAAAGGATTACCTTCCAAGATCAAGATGGAAAGTTCCGCTATGAAGTAGCCGGTGTTTCTCTGAAGCAGAACATAGTGTAGTCATTGATGGTGCTACAGGACAAGTCCTGAGCAGTGATGTGAGTGCTAGCAGATCCAACGATGAAAGAGCGAGCTACCATTGACTTGGGGGATATTATTACTCCTGAGGACAAGAGAGCGAGTGGTGGTAGCCATGCTTGGCAATCGGGCGGAAGTGTTGGGATGGGAACTGCAAACAGAAGGCTATGCGTCCCGATACCGCATGACATTAGATGTGAATGGTGAAACTATGTATGTCACCATTGATGCGAACTCAAGCCAAATTATAGAAGTCGTCAAAGAACAATAAGGGGCTGTCACAAAATAGCTCACTAATATAATAGAGGAAAGTTGAACAAAAGCATCAACTTTCCTCTATTTTTTTATATGTTTAATCAGCAATAAGGACCCTGTTAGCGTTTTTTGTATGCTTATAAGTTATTCGCTACCAATGAGCAAAGGGTCAGTGATACCGTTGTCGAGAAAGGCTTGTTCACGGTCACGACAGGTACCACAAGTATGTACGGAGTGGCGCCGCCTTCATAGCGAGACTCAAGTAAGATGGTAGGGCACCCCTAAGCGAAGGCCTTCTCGAACGACTTGAGATTTATTCATGTCATTTAAGGGGGCATAGAGGCGCACTTTGTTGTAGGATCCGATGTAGATAGCTTCATGCATGTGATGGTTAAAGTCTGGCCGACAATCTGGATACGCATTGCCTGCTGCATCGTCTGCATGAGCACCGATATAGATGGCTACTTCTTCATTAGGGTAGAGGTTGAGAGCTAGGCTGGCGTACCATGGATAAAATCGCCATTGCGAAATGGCACATAGGTGGAGACAGACCCTGTTTCAGCAATCTGTTCGCCATAGGTGCGGTGATCGATACTTTCAGTAGAAGAAGATAACAAGGACGAATTGGAGTAGGACATGACCTGCGTCAAATCTAGTTCATAGTGGGGAACATGGTAATAATCGGCGATGGCCTTGGCACAGTGCAATTCTTTTTGTGTTTCTGACCATACCAGATGGAGAGGGCGCTCACATTGTCGGCACCGACAGCGTCGATAGTATAGCAAGGCAAGTGGTGGAGTCTACACCGCCACTGGATAATACTAATGCTTTCATAGGGAACCTTTCGTGGTATAAAAATTTTTATAAGAGAGTACTGACATGGACCACATGATGTACTATAATAGTAAAGATAAGATTGTTTTTAAAGGAGTTACTATGCGTTTGCATGAAAACCATGGATTGATGAAGCAATCCTTGCATATGATAAGTATACTGTACTAGAGAATCACGAAGTTTTTCAAGGGAAAATGGAGAGAAAGTTTCGAGGATCCAACGAAGCCTCTATATATGGAATTGGGGACGGGAAAAGGTAAAATTCATTGCCGGCATGTGTGAAGCTCATCCAGAGGCGAATTTTGTGGGTTTTGAAGTACAAATCGGGAGTCCTATACTATCATGCATGCAAAAATTATATGAACAACAAGCAGACAATGGAAAAGTGAGCTTGTTCGACATTGCGTATCGAAGAAGTAGTCGCACCGGGCGAGGTAGACCGTTTTTACATTAATTTCTGCGATCCATGGCCAAAGGCGAAACATGCGAAGCGCAGATTGACGTACCATCATTTTTAGACCGCTATGCGCGCCTCTTAAAAAGAAGATGGAGAAATCCATTTCAAAAACAGATAATGAAGGATTATTTATGTTCTCCTTAGAAGAATTTGAAAATTCTGGGTGACGTTGAAGAATGTAAGTTATGATTTACATAGCACGGATACGCCGAATGTGCGTACAGAATATGAAGAAAAGTTCAGCGCCAAAGGGCAACCGATTTTCCGCTTAGAGGCGATTAGCCAGCTAAAAGGAAGCGATACAAACCATGCCGGAGAATAATAGTCAAGGCAGTCCGGGCCTAGTGGAGCGCATTCGTAGGTTCTATAACCGCATGGTCAAGCATGATGGGCAAGGTATCTTGATCCCCTTTGGGATTATTCTCATCGGCTTTTTAAATGGGTACAGCGTGATCCCCATACGAAGGTATTATCGGGAAGCCACGATTGGATGCCATTCCTACTATCCATTCTTAAACAGTTGACGTTTCTGCCATAGGCACGGTGGTAGCCATTATATTCTATCATCTCGATTATCGAAAGTGGACAACAGCAAAGTGGCAGTTCATTATGTTGGTGACTATCGTGAGGTTTATTATTTGTGGTATATACAAACGCGGCGAGGCCATGATGCGAATGGTGCGCAACGATGGATTGGATTGCCCACGGGCCTTACCATACAGCCTTCGGAATTTGCTAAATTAGGAGCCATCATTTGCGTACTTATACCTTGGATTCATATGTGAAAAACATGGGGAAATTCTATTTGCATAGAACGCTATGATTGGAGCCAAAGTGAATGGATTCATAATCGATGGGTGCGCAAGGTAAAGTCCTATTTTGGGAAACGAGCTAATGGTAAGTGGGGGAACAAGTTCAAGAAATTGTCCTTGCCTAAAGTATTTATACCGCGGTCTTTATCGTACCGTATCTATTCAGTGATGACCTTGTTACAAACCAGATATGGGGACAGCAGTTATCATATTTTGGTTTCCCGTGCTGATGACATTGCTAGTAGGCTATCACAAGGGACATCGAAAGCTATTTATATGGTTTAATGGGCATGAGGTGTTATCGTCGCGTGCCTGTTGATTTATTTTTCTACTTATCGGTGGAAACGTATACAAGCCTATTACGATCCATGGTCAGATATCACGGTGAATGGCTATCAAGTGACGCAAAGTATCTTGAGCGTCACTCGGGTGGTTTCTGGGGTGAAGGATTTACGAAGGATTTTCTAAATACAATTACTTACCAGAAGCGCATACAGACTTCGCCTTCTCTATTTTTGCCCAAGAATTTGGCTTGGGGTGTTAGTCGTAATCGCATTATTCCTATGGTTTACGAAATATGCCCTATCCATTGCTAGACATTCTAGAGACTTTCTAGGTCAAATATTGGCATCAGGGCTAACCTTTTTATCACAGGTCAGGCATTTTTAATATGGCTATGGTGGCGGGTGTTTATTTCACCTGTAACGGGCGTTCCATTACCGTTTATCAGTTATGGAGGCTCTTCACTAGTGACGAACTTTGCAGTGATAGGCATATTATTAAATATAGCGTCGTAATGAATATGCACGCAAACAAATTGGGACGAACCGTGACTACAATCCATCGGTGAGGAGACACGGCACCGTTTCAAACCTAGGTCTTAATGTTTTAAGTGTGATTCACACAGAAAGAGATGCACGATGAAAGATTTTTATTGATGATCACGAGCGCCCTCTTCGCTGTTAGTACCACTAGCTTCCAAAGATTTATTTGCTATGTTCGGGGCCACTGTACTAGTACCATTTTTATTGAAAGTAGATCCGACTACGTCCTTGTTTATGAATGGTATCGGCACGATTTTATACGTATTAATTTGTCAAGGAAAGATTCCTTCCTGACTTAGGGTCTAGCTTGCCTTCATCGGCCCAGTGGGTGCCGTAGTGGCATCGGGCATGACCTGTGGCGCGACAAGGTGGCTTTTATTGCCTTTGGTGTGTCTTTCATGTTATTAGCATTGCTTGTAAAATTCATCGGTATTAAATGGATTGATGTGTTATTCCCACCAAATGCAAACAATGGGTGCTATTGTTGCCGTTATCGGTTTGGAAGTAGCTCCTGTAGCGATGGGTATGGCAGGTATCATTGGAGATCAATGGCAAAAGCTTGGGAATGACTCTTCGAGCAAGTATTATTCTTGTCATCTTCTCCTTGTCTCGTCAGCAATTTTGGGAACTGTGTTGTTCCGTGGATTCTTTGCGGTCATCCCAGTGTTGATCGGTGTTGTATCCGGCTATAGCGGCGGACGATTATGGGCGTAGTAGACTCTCACAAGCGTAGCGAATGCACACTTTGGTTTGCCCTTCCACATTTCTGAACCAGAGTTTAATATCAATGCAATCTTGATGATTATGCCAGCTCTATTCGTAGTATCGTAGAGCATGGTAGGCCATATAGTGGTAACAGCAATATCATCGGTCGTGATTTGATGAAAGACCCGTGATTGAGTCGATCCTTGTTTGCAGATGGTTTGTCCAATGTGTTGTCCGGCTTATTCGGTGCTACACCAAATACGACATACGGGTGAAAATATCGGTGTTATGGCTATCACTCGCGTATTCAGTACATTCGTTATCGCTCGTGCCGCAGTTCTTGCCATTGCCTTCTCTTTCATCGGTAAAGTAGTTTCGCCTTTGATCCATGCTATCCCAGTACCAGTTATGGGTGGTGTGAGTATCTTGTTGTTCGGTATCATCGCGCTTCTGGCTTGCGTATGTTAGTAGAACGTAAAAGTGAGACTATACAAAAATCTTCTAACTTGATCCTAACATCTGTAGTACTAGTAGTAGGTTTGAGCGGTGCGAAATTAGCCATCGGACCAGTAGTATTACAAGGCATGGGATTGGCTACCGTCACAGCAATCTTGTTGAGCGTGATCTTTTGCAATCCTCCGTAAAACAGGATTGGGGAAATGTGAGCTCAAAGAGGAGCATTAAGAAGAACGGCACATGCTGATGCCGAGCTTATGTCACATCTTATTGTGATAAGTAGATAAAGGAAGAGAGCGATATACTCCTCCACAAACTGATACAGTGGTTAGGTTTGTTCCGGAGCATATCGCCTCTTTGCGTAGATGATACTTGAGAGTACATGAATGTGACATAAGCTAACAGCCCTACAAGCATGTGGCGGTCTTAGGGGGATGCTCGTGGATGAAGAACACGATATATACCGACCCGAACTGATACAGTGGTTAGGTTTGCTCCGGAATATATCTGTTCTTTTGTGTATGTGCTATTTTGGTATAATAACGGACCGCCACATACTTTTTGATGCATACTGTTGCTCCCTGCAGCATGTGATGTTCTTAGAGAGGATGCTCGGTGGGGGATGCAAAAAGTGCTACCGATGGTAACAGCTTGTTGTGGCGGAGAGGGTGGGATTCGAACCCACGGCCCCTTGCGGAGTCACTGGTTTTCAAGACCACTCCTTAAACCACTCGGACACCTCTCCATGTATAAAACTATAATATAGTCTATCATTGTGGGCGCTGATTTGTCAATAAGGAATATAGAGTTAAAAATAACAACAAATAGGATAGTTTTTATTTTTAGTCTAATAAGAAGATAAGAGCTATTATTAAGTAACTTTTAGGAGGGGAAGATGGAAAAATAACTGTTTAGAATATAAGTCGGATATTCCTCAAAAAGTGAATAAAATTAAAGGCAGAAATTGTATCTTTTTCTAAATTCAGATGGTGGGACTATTTTTACTTGGTGTTGATGATGATGGTATAAATAATGTTGATAGAAAATATAAAGAATGGGAAGAGCTAATTAGTAATTGGATATTTTCTGCATTTTATCCTAGTGTTGTTGATTTAATTGAAGTAAAAATAGATACATTATTTTCTATACATATTAAGAAAGGAACTAGTAAACCATATTATTTTAAAAGATGGAGATGGGTTTAATGCTAAAGGGGTCTATATTAGAGTTGGTAGCACTAAAAAGAATGGCAAATTACGAAGAAATACAAAGAATGATGATAGCTAGTAAGGCGCAAGAATACTGAAAAATTAGTGTCCGATAATCAAGAACTAACTTTTGAATATGTAACATCGAAACTTAAAGAAAAAGGAATAGATTTTAATTTACATGGTTTATCTTTGTTGAATATAGAGGAAAAATATAATAATGCGACTAGTTATTATTAAGTGACCAAAACCGACTATTAGTAAATTTGCTATGTTCCAAGGTAAAGATGTATCTGTGTTTTTGGATAAAAAGAATTTAAAGGATCTATAGTAAAAACAATTAGAGGAATTGTTATACTATACAAATCTTTCTAATAAGAAAAATAATTATAACAGGTAAGGCACAAAGAGATGAATATGATGATTTTCGAGAAGGGCTTTAAGAGAAGTAATATGTAATTGTTTTTGTCATAGAGATTATTTTTCTTAGTGGTGATATAAAAGTTGAATATTATGATGATAAAGTAATGATTTTTCTCCGTGGTCATTACCTAATGGCTTAACAGTAGATGATGATATTAAGGCGGGCATGACGGCAAAAAGAAATCAAATTATTGTAAATGCTTTTTGATAAGGTGGATCTAATAGAAAAATTACGCTTCGGGAGTAAGAAGAATTTTTAAAGGCTTATGAGGGATTTGATAAAAATACCAGAATATAATGTTTCCGAGAATAAAGTGATAGTAACTTTATATAATAGAAACTATATTGAAGATGTCCCAAAGGATGTCCCAAAGGATGTCCCAAAGGATGTCCCAAAGGATACTCTCAACAAGCTAAAAACTTAATGAGAGACGGTTAATGATTGTAGAATTGATAAAAAGAACCCTAAATATACAATCAAGAAATGAGTACTTTATTGAATGTATCTGATAAAAACAATAAAAAGAGATATTGATGCATTGAAAAAGGAGGAAGGATTTATAGAGAAGGAAGTCTTTCTGATGGTAATGGATTGTAAGATAATAATCTTCTTCAAGATGGGATAAGTATTTTCAGGGTATATCCAACTTTAATTTGCCTTACTTAGAGTATTTATTATAAAATATAAGTATAAAAAGGAATTTTCAAGTGTATGTCGAATACTACTAGTATATGGTATGAACACATGGCATAGTAGCACAGTGACGTTATGGAGGAGGTCTTACTATGGTGGAATATATATTATTGTTCCCGCTGATGGTTCGGGAAAATGGTAAAGCGCGTTGGAGCATGCGTTAGCGATTGTAAAGCGCAATGATGCGGAATTGATTTTTGGTTCATGTTGCCAATATTGTATCGGCGATTTCTAATTTTTGACCAAACTCAATTAGTGGCAGTTATGTATCAGAGCAAATTGCAGAGGATATGGAAGAAACTGGCATCTTAAGTGAAGTAGCGGAAGATGTGCCGAGCCAGATATGAAAGTAAAATGCGTCTTTGAAGTAGGATCTCCGGGACTGCTGTGTTAGCGGTAGCTAAAAAGTATGATGCAGATTTAATTGTTATGGGGGAGCCGTGGATTAGGACCATTGAAAAGGTTTATTTATGGGTAGCGTAAGTAGCTATGTGACTAGCTATTCCACATGTCCGGTATTGATTGTTAAATAAAGGATACAAGGCTTTGTTCTAGGAGCAAAAGCCTTTTTCATGGAGAAGGTGTACGAAAGTAAAACATATACGGTGGTTACACAATGAGCTAGAACAGTGGCGACAGGGAGGGCTCATTTCAGAAGAACAAAGTCATCAACTACAAGCCAAGTATGGCTTTATTCCGCAAGAGGGACCATCTTGGACACGTTTGATCACCGTCGTAGGTGGGGGCGACCCTCATTTTGCTGGGCATCATTTTGCTCTTTGCGGGTATTGGTATGGATTTTCTCCGAATGGTCGCTTTGACTGGTCATGGGGATTCTTTCGCTAGCTATTGCCATTGTGGGCGGTGGCGTGTGGAAATGCAAAGCCAGCTAGCGTAGTGGCAGAGGCTATTACCGTTATCTATATGGCGGTACTCACAACGGTGACCTTGTTGGTGGCGGACACCCTATTATACGGGGAGTACATCGGTTTATACGTGCTCATCATTCTTTGCTGTTCCTTGCCAATCATTTATATCTTGGACTCGGCATTGGGCATGATATTGATTTAATCGGCGTCTTAGGTTGGAGTTTTTCCAATCATGCCTTAAGTGCCGGGTGGGTCCTGTGGCAGTAGGGGCTTGTTGCTCTGGCCGTGCCCTATTATATCCGTCGCTTTGGGCGACATCAACAATTACAAGATCCTTTGCTAGTACCCGTATCGTGGACGTTCATAGGAGCTATCTTTGGAGAAGTATTTTTCACCCTTTCTACCTATGAACCGCAAATGAACTTGTTCTTCATCAGCGTTCTTGGGGCTGTGACCTATGCATTAGGCACAGCTGGAACAGAAGATTACCCTCTTGGCTCTCCCCTTGTAAGGGGTTGGCGCCATTGCCTTGCTGTATACCCTTGTGGAAGGAACGTACATCGGTACTTGGATTCGCATTGGTGAAAGTACTATGGCATGGTGGCTTTGGCTCTGCATGATATTGAGTTTAGGGTGGCTTTACTGTTACTCAGACGATTGATCGCGGCGAAACGGATTGAAGCCTGTATCGGCATGATTCCTTTCATTATTTTTGGGTGTTACATCTTAGTCATCTCTGGAGTGACACCGATTGTGACATCCATATTATTTAATGCCTATATCTTAGTGAGCAGCATTGGGGGCTTTCATACGAGGCACAATGATTAAAAAGTGAGCCTCTTAAACGGAGCCATTAGTGACCTTGATTGCCATGTTTGGAGCGCGGTTCTTTGACCCTAGTTTACCTTTGTAGAACAGGGCGTATCCTTTTAGTGGTTTTGGGTATTATCGTGCTAGCTATCAATGCCTTGTGCTTGTGGCGGAAACGGACGCTGACGGAACAAATTGAATCAACGAGGTTCGTCAAGCTCGTCGCTATGTACGAGATGGAAGCGATACGTCCACACCACTAAGGTCGACAGAAAGGTACGGACGAAACTACTCCAGAAAATGCCTTAGGACATGTAGCAGAAGATGCGGTACAGAACAGAAATGAATCGTGGGTGAAGACCTAATGGAAAGAGTAGGGGAGTACACAAGTAGCGCCATGAACATGAGGAGCGTAGCAGCAAGGAGGAGAACATATGATGATACGATATCAAAAATGGATTTTCTTTGCCCTTGCATGCCATCGTTGCTATAGATGAGTCAAGTTTACATTCAGCGACGATACGACCTTGTTACAAGGGGCACAGAATATCAGTGGCCGGTGAAAGTCAGCGTCATATTGGGCTAGGGTGCCGTCAGACTATTTAGAGGTAGAGTTTTTAGGGTTCCTATGCTAACTGGGAAGGCTCAACTACGCCAGAAGCAGGGGCAGAAGTCTATGTAGTGGTGTCTCCGAAGGCGACCGGTGTCTTGCAAGTCACTAGCGCTACAGACACACATCGACCGATGACGAATACATCCGAGTGAATGTGAAAAAAGTTCGACCATGGGTGGTGGAGTTTTCCATTCCTTTCAATCGATAGTGAAAGTAGATCTCAACAAAAGTAGATAGTAAATTTTACACCAATTATCGAGGAACTTTGATTGGAACCTTGAAATTACGTGGCTATGGCGTCGTTACCGGTGTGTATGCCAGGGTGTACCATTGGAATTAGCTACACCGGAGTGTGGTGGATCAGAGAAAAGATTCTCGCATACTTAGAAAATAAGGTGACACAGAACAGGAAAAAGATGATATAATAGTAATACCGAACTCTAATTAGGGCGGTTAAATACTACTATTTGATAGCGAGGTTAAGATGGAAACAATCAACAAAGAGTTGGAAACACAATTGTTAGCTGAACTATTTAAGGTCCTAGGTGATCCAACGGTTGCGTGATTGTTAGACATCTGCTTCAGAAGGAAATGTGTGTAACTGAAATTGCAGATGCTATGGATATGGGACAATCAGCTATATCTCATCAGTTACGTGTGTTGCGTCAAGCAAGACTAGTAACATTCAGAAAAAGAAGGAAAAACAGCTTGGTATCGATTGAATGACGACCATGTGATCGTATTAATCCGTCAAGGATTGGAAACGTGGGTCATCAATAACCAACGATGAATCCAAAGGGTTGCGTGTGCAACCCTGCATGTAAAAGGGGCTGTAACAAAATAGCCCACAAACAAAATGAGAAAGTTGATCAAAAACTATCAACTTTCCTCTATTTTTATATATTACTAATAGGCAAAAAGGTCCGAAGGACCCTTTTCATTGGTATAATGTAATTATGAACAAACCTAATACCAATGCATATAATTATACCAAATTGGCGAGACCTCCTATGTGTTTTCGTATGGATTATGGTTTTTGATCAAAGAAACAGCGCCTCTAGAGTTTTATGCTTGTATGAGAGAACAGGGTATCGCATAGTTTTTATGTAGCGTTATTGATTTAGACAATTGTCTGCTATATGGTTACATAGCAGACTAAGAATGTACCTTATACGTTCATCTATTTACTATCTCAAGCGAATTGACATGCCAATCTGTTAGCTATAAAGGAAGACATAGTATGCCAATAATATAGCTAGACAGTAGCGAAAGAAGAACTGTGGTGGCTAGTACAATTTGTGTGGCTAGTTCTGGATTTGTTCATTTCACTGCCATGAGGGCTGTATTTACCGCAGATGGCACGGAGTAGAGCGATGATGATGCTCTGTCGACAAGAATACGCTTAACGGTGTGAGTACATCGTTACCGAGCACTAAGCAATGAGGAGCCAAGAGAGGCCGGCAATAAAGCCAAGAAGGATGTAATCATAACGTCTTTTTAGGGAAGTTCCAAGGCATACGGTTTAACTGTACTCTAGGGTCAGCATAGACTCCTACAAAGCAACGACCGAAGATGTCTAGAGGGTCCCCAGATGATGGTTTGCGTCAAAATCGATGGGACTATAGTAATGGGCCAAGATAGAAATAGGGCACGCAATACATAATTGGAATGTGCAAGATGGTGCGTAGGAGATTCGGCGGTGCTTAACTGTCCTTTCTCGACTGGTAGAAACCTGAGAGAATTACAGTGAATATGGTTTGGATGATGAACGTCGCAATGATGGCGATGACCCCATCATGCAAGTACGGTGTTGCTCCATCGATGACGTAAGGATCATTGGCAAAGACGAAGGTTCCCCAATGCTACTCCTAGGTTGCCGATGTTGGAAAAACATCACCGCATTGCGTGACGATTTCTGTTTTTCCTAAATTGTAGCCTTGCTATTTTTGCGACAATGCGTAAGGGCAGAATTGGCGAATAAGATGATAAGAGCACAGCCGAAAATTTCGAAACTTTCACGGTTAAATCCGGTGATGTAAAAGGATTCAAAATATAGGCGGCAAAAATAGATAAAAGTTCAGCTTGCTCAAGGTTCGTAAGTCGAGGTGGAACCAGCGGTCCAAGAGAACCCCAGGAGGGTAAGCAATAAAAATGGGGACAATGCTGGTGAGAATGATATGAAGAAATAAATCCATAGGTCTAACCTCCTTAGGTTGTATAGTTGTCATCTTTATTGTATCACATGTATGGAAAATCATTTTATTATTATTTTATCTGGGGTATAATGGACCTATGTAGTAAGCTTCAATTGTATATTATTTGTTAGAGATGATATCATTATGAAGCGTAATTGGTTAGTAGGTTTACTTATGGCAGGTGTGTTAGCATTAGTTGGATGCGGTGGAGAATCAAGGGGACGACGTCTACAGCACCATCTACGAATGAAACTATCACTGTATCTGGCAAAATGCTAGTATGCAGGGGCGTTGGAAGAATTAAAAAGCGGACTATGTGAAAAACACAATTTTAAAAACCAGAACAGGTAAATATTGTGTATGCGAGGATCTGGGCACATTACGTCAACAAATCGAAGAGGGTGCACCATCTAGCATTTTCATTTCTGCAAACAAAAAGAATATGGACCAATTGAACGAAAAAGGCTTGATGGATAATATTCGTCCATTCGTAGCCAACACATTAGTAATGATCGTACCAAAAGGAAAAAGAAGCAGTTACATTGGACAATATTACGAATGCAAAACGCTAGCTATTGGTACTATAGAAACAGTTCCAGCTGGTAAATATGCGAAAGAATCCTTTAACAAAAGCGAATTTATGGGATGCTGTAGAACCTAATGTTGTATTTGCAAAAGACGTAAAAGCAGTAGGCATGTATACATTGCGGAAGGCAGATTGATGTAGGTTCGTATACAAAACAGATGCATTGGCATTGAAGAAAAAGTAGATATTTCTCACAGAGATGCTAAATTACATGCTCCAATCGAATATCCAATCGGTGTGGTGAAAAAGAACCAAAAATAAATTAACTGAAGATTTCTACACATTCCTAACAAGTAAAGAAGCTAGTGAAGTGTTGGCTAAATGGGGCTTCATGAGCCTGCTAAACAATGATAGCCTTTACAGTTATCCATGAAGTGGCGTTCATCGCCTTGTTGATTAATATGGTCGTCGGTCTTAGCTTCTAAATTATGTGATGAAACACTATGCCTTTCCGGGGAAAATCCTTGATTGATTCCTTCTTTACGTTGCCCTTGGTATTACCGCCAGTGGTATTGGGCTGTGTTGCTCATCATATTTTCTCCAGGCAATGCCTTTGGGGCGTGGTTAGAGGCTCACAGTATTCGCGTGGTGTTCTCTAAGCTAGGCGCCATTATTGCATCCGCCGTGGTCAGCTTTCCTCTTCTATCAGTCCGTACGAACAGCGCTAGCGACTATCGATCGAGATATGGAAGACGTGAGCGACGAACTTTGAGGGCCTCCGAGTTTTGCGAGTGTTCTGGACCATTTCCTTGCCTTTAGCATGGAAAGGGATCCTCAGCGGGTCCATCCTATGTTTTGCTCGTGGCTTAGGTGAATTTGGTGCCACCATATTGATTGCCGGTAACATTCCAGGGCGTGACGAGGACCATGCCACTGGCTATTTATTCTTAGTGGAGTTTATGATTACAATGGGGCCTTTGAACTGGTAGTGTATATTTGTATCTTAACATTGGGGCTTGTGGGCCATTCATGTCTCACCAAGGGTTCCCTCTTCTCGAATCGGTAAGGAGTACATTTATGATTTCCTTTGACATTGTCATAGAACGAGGAACTTTTACGGTGAAAGCCCAAGGAACCTTGCGAGAAGGGATTACCACGCTGATGGGCTCTTCGGGGAGTGGAAAAATCTACCTTTTTGAAAAGCCTTATGTGGACTGTTGACACCGAAAACAGGTAGGATTACAGCCCATGATGTAGTATGGTTCGAAAAGGGAAGGGTCATGCCGACCCAAGACCGTCACATCGGCTATATGCCACAAGGCAATATTGTGTTTCCCCATATGACGGTGGAGGAAAATATCCGGTACAGTAAACAAGGGTCTCCAGAGTTATTCGATCATATTGTGGAGCGCTTAGGGTTAACACCACATCTGAAAAAGAAAGCAAAAGGCTTGTCTGGTGGGGAACAACAGCGGGTTGCCTTAGGGCGAGCACTGTACTCCAAGCCAGTGTTACTCATCCTAGACTGACCGCTCACTGCCTTAGATCTGAATCTGAGGTCACAATTGCAACAAGACTTAGTAGATATTATCTCTGAATGGGGCATCCCTTGCTTGTGGGTCACTCATAGTGAAGAAGCAGCTGCTGTAGGCAATAATCGACTATTGTGTCGTGATGGAGTCATTGCAGAAGAGGTGCAGGAGATAGAGGAGTGTTGATATACATACATCAGCATTCCTCTATAGTATTTTTTGCAAATTCGTTTATTTCTTTACAGTAACGGCTCATATGAAGTATAATACTACTGATTATGACTATTTTTAACATACTTAGGCATAGTCAAAAGAACTGTCGAAACAATGAAAAAGGAGGAACCAAATTCGTACAGGCGAATAGCGCAAGCGCTGGAAAGAGACAGCTTTCACAGCGGACGAGGTAGAGGAGTATCGAAAAATCAGCGGATGCCTCTCGGCTAGCTTCAGTCGTAGAAGTAGAGCAAAAACACCGAGGTAACTAGGTGCACAAAGGCTACTTTCAGAAGCAATAATAATGAATTAATCAAGAGGTACATACCATGTGTGGTATCGTAGGATATATTGGATTTGAAAATGCAGCAGATTTTATGTCTGGAAGGTTTGGAGAAATTAGAGTACCGCGGATATGATTCTGCAGGGATTGCCGTAGTGGGCGATAATCATGTGATTAAAGTGCAAAAGAAAATGGGCCGTTTGGCGAATTTGGAAGCTAGTAGAAAGCAGATCCTAACCAAGGCATATCGGTATCGGTCATACTCGTTGGGCAACGCATGGTCGTCCAAGCGATATGAATGCGCATCCGCATACAAAGTACAGATGGCAAATTTGGTAGTACACAATGGTATCATTGAAAACTACATGCCATTGAAAGAAGAATTATTGGCTAAAGGTGTTGAATTTACATCGGAAACAGATACAGAAGTAGTGGCTCACTTATTGAGCGATATGTACGATGGCACTTAGAAAGTACCGTTCGTCGCATGTTAGAAAGCGCATTGAAGGGTCTTACCTTTAGTAATGGTTTGTGCTGATGAACCAAATAAAATCATTGCTACGAAAAAGATAATCCATTGGTAGTGGGCTTGGGAAAAGGTGAAAACTTCATCGCCTCTGATATCCCAGCTATCATTCAACGTACTCGTGAAACATACATCATCAACGACAACGAAGTTAGTATCGTCACCAGATAGCGTATCCATTACAGACCGTGCAGGCCAACCAGTACAAAAAGATATCTATCATGTGACATGGAATGCAGAAGCAACTGAAAAAAAGGCGACTACGAACATTTCATGTTAAAAGAAATTTACGAACAACCAAAAGCGATTCGTGATACGTTGAGTGGACGTATCAATAAAGATGCCACAGAAGTGGTGTATGATGAATTGAACTGGACACCAGATATGGTGAAAAGGTATTAAACGCATCTTGATCTACAGCGTGCGGTACGGCGTACCATGCAGGTTTAGTGGCGAAATATTACATCGAGCAATTGGCGCGCATTCCAGTGAAGTAGACATCGCGTCCGAATACTGCTACTGTACACCATTAACAGATGAAGATACCTTGTGCATCGTCATCAGCCAATCTGGTGAAACAAGTGATACATTATCTGCTTTGAAAGAAGCAAAACGCTTAGGGCTAAACTTGGGTATCACTAATGTAGTAGGGTCCGCCGTATCTCGTGAAGCGGATCTGGTTATCTACACGTGGGCAGGTCCTGAAATTGCTGTAGCCCTCCACAAAAAGCGTACACTCACACAATTAGTAGCTCTATTGTTATTAGCGGTGTACTTAGGTCAATTAAATGGTCGCACTGATGAAGCGGTGAAACATGAAATTTTGACAAACTTGCAAGAATTGCCTACCTTGACCCACATGAAATCTTTGAAAAATGTAGACGAAATCAAAGCCTTTACGAACCATTATGGTTATAAAGAAGATGCGTTCTTCTTAGGCCGTTTAATCGACTGATGCAGTAACGATGGAAGGGTCTTTGAAATTGAAAGAAATTTCCCTACATCCATGCAGAAGCCTATGCAGGTGGCGAGTTGAAACATGGTACTTTGGCATTGATCGAAGAAGGCATTCCTGTGATTGCTTTGGCAAACACAAGAGTCTGTACGTGAAAAATGATGAGCAACATCAAAGAAGTAAAAGCTCGTGATGCCATCGTTATCGGCGTAGGTATGAAAGGCGACGAAGAGTTGGCGAAATATGTTGACCATACCATCTTCGTGCCAAAAACTGATGCTTTCACAGTGCCTATCTTAGCCGTTGTGCCATTACAATTGTTGTCATATTATGCGACCCATCACTGCGGTGTAGACGTAGATAAACCAAGAAACTTGGCGAAATCCGTAACCGTAGAATAGGAGATACTATGTCCGTTATTTTTCCGGAATCCAACTCGAGCGGTGAGTTGACCATTGGGAATTACCTCAGCTCTTCGCAATTTCTTGACATTCCAAGATGACCATGAATGTTTTTACTCGTATCGTGAACCAACATGCGATTACAGTGCCACAAGATCCAAAGGACTTAATCCACAATACGCGAAGCCTTGTCGCTTATACTTGGCAGTAGGCTTAGACCCCTAATAAAGTAACCTTGTTCGTGCAATCTGAAGTGCCTGCTCATGCGCAGTTGGGTTGGATTTTAACAACCCTAAGCTCCATCGGCGAGCTAGAGCGCATGACTCAGTACAAAGATAAATCGGCGAAACAAGGGGAAACGATCCCAGCTGTTTGTTGACATACCCACCATTGATGTACGGCAGACATTTTGTTATATCAAACCAACTATGTGCCGGTAGGAGATGACCAACGTCAACACATCGAGTTAACTCGTGACTTATGCGCAACGTTTCACTCAAATATGACGAAGTATTTGTTATGCCAGAAATTAAAACTACCGTAGGTGGTGCTCATGTGATGTCCTTACAAGATCCAACGAAAAATGAGTAAGTCCGATGATAATAATTGGGCGACTATCCGCTTGTTGGATACACCAGATGTAGTGGTAAAGAAGATTAAAAGGCACTCTACTGACTCTGAAGGGGTCGTACGCTACGATAAAGAAAAACAGCCAGCATCTCCAACTTGATGGGCATTTACAATGCTTTTAACAGGGAGATTCCTTCGAGGCTATTGAAAGTATGTATGCTGGCAAAAATTATGGAATCTTTCAAAGGTGACATTGCAGACCTATTAGTAGGAGCAATGACACCGATCCATCGAGCGGTATGCAGAATTAATCTCAGCTCTGAGCTAGATACGATTTTGACAGAAGGTGCTGAAAAGTCGCTCCGTGGCGAATGTAACATTAGCTCGTGTAGAGGAAGCCATGGGCTTTGCGACGGTGACGAGGAAGATGTAATGAGATGCCCTTGGGTATTTCATTACATCTTTTTAATCATGGGGACCTATGATGAGGCCAAAATGTTGTTAACGAGGGAGACAGGAGTTTACAATATATGTAACTTGAGTTTGAAATATATGTAATTAGAGTTTAAATATATGTAATTCCTGTAGATTGCCCGTGCTTGTGTAGACGATAGCGGACAAGGCAGATGGTGTTGTCTATGTTTGGGAGAAGAACTATGAAACGTGAAGAATTAGAAGAGATATTCCCAGTGCGGAACGATCCAAGAAGAACTGCATAATTCGACCGTCATGGTATGGGGCTTTCAGGTGGTCTATGCGACCCGTTGCGGTGTGGGGCATCTATCGTGGCGTGCTCATCTACGAGAACTGGGGACGGGTCTAAACATGTGGTTTGTACTAGCGGTGTTAGTATCAGGGATATGCATTGATGCATGTACCAACAGGACGATGTAGAGGTGTACATTGCCACCGAAGGGATTATCCTTACGGCAGGTAAGCCCATGACGGTGAAAGAACGGATGGAACGATCGTCACGCCCTGACCTGTATCTAACCTTTGTCCACTATCGGGGCATCACTGGGGCTTTAGGCGAAGATTGGAAAAACATTGTACGTCCAAACAGAAACAGGAGGATTTATCTAGTGCCTATTGGCTTGCAATATTTGAGTCATCGAAGATAAGATGAAAAGTAGAAGCAGATTGGGACGGAATCAAAAGAAAGTCGTTGAAAAGGAGAAACTTTAGGTATGAATGATAATTTTAATTACTGGGTCAATCAATACCACGACACGGATACAGAAGTGTATAGAGAAATTCTCTGAAATGATCGAGAGCAAACACAAAGGTGATGAAACACGATTTACTGTATTGGCTAAAATTGCATCAACGGTTCTATGAAGCTACCACAGAAGATGAAGTGGTTATAATTAAACAAGAATTTCATGCATTGGGGTGAAGGCTGGGAATATCAAATTTACATTGCTGTTGCTTTCATCTGATCTTATTAGTCGGATAGTAGCTGCAAGTTGATCGTACACACAAAAAGGAACCTCTTAGCACATGCCTCAGGTGGTTCTTTTGCTTTGCAACACTACTGCTAGAAGTACGTAGCACTGTTAGGAATTTCTAGGAGAAAACTGCTTTCATAAAAGAAATGTATTTATATTAGGGTAGGGATATCTACCGACCTATCGTGCAATTGTGGTATAATTTGTGTAAGAATGAAAGGAGGCAGTGTATGCGTATTAAATCATTCGACGAACTGACTATTCAAGATAATTTTATCTTTCAAAAGGTCGTTACCGATTTGTAAGGCTGTGTTGGAACGACTGTTAGATATTTCAATTAAAGATATCGTTTACATTCAGGAGAGAAAACTCTAGATGTAAGCTTGAAACATAAGTGTCCGCTTAGATGTGTATGTGAACGATGATAAGGGACCGTGTTCAACATCGAGATGCAAACCAAGAAGGATATGGAAGAACTGGTAAAACGGACCTCGTTTTTACCAAAGTATTTTTGGATATGTATCACTTACAAAAAGGGGCAGAAGTATGACTTTGAATGATCTCGTATATCATTTTTATTTGTACATTTCCGTATTCAGTGGCAATCGGCATAAGTATACTTTTCAAGAACATTTGTATGGAAGAACATGATATTCTGCTGAACGACGTAAGGACGAAGTTATTGGAGTACGAAGGGTCACAAAGAACGACATTTTCGAAACCGTTGCAACGGTTCTTGGACTATGTAGATGGGACATGCCGTGATCGGATGATTTACTAAGAGATATTGAAAGCGCCGTAGATGAGGCAAACATTGTGAGGCTTGGAGGAGTGATATATTCAATGCTATCAATGGATCATTATACATATTGGAAAGAAGGCGTGGCTGAGGGGAGAGCAGAAGGTCGGGCAGAAGGTCTAGCAGAAGGCCGAGTAGAAGGTAAAGTTGAGGTAGTAGTCTCAAATGCTACGAGAAAACTATCTCTAGAGATGATTGCCAAGCTTACCCAATTTAACCCTAGATGAAATTAAGAAAATTGGTAAAGCACACGCATTGATGTAATGCAGATAGATAGAGAAAATAAGCGATATGCCTAGTAGATGACCAGTCGTCACGCTTTTTGTTAGGCCGAACCATCGGGGATTTTGTAATTTGTAGAAATCACGATGAGGTATACTAAGTAAACAGTCCGGGACAGACATATACTGAGTACATAGTTAAGAAAGGTGGTGAAAGATGGAAGAATTACCTTTGTTGTTATTACTATCCGGCGCGCTTGATGACTAATCGGTGCGACTGGATCATTGTATGAATTAAAAAGAAAGGGATGGAGGGAAATGTTAGGGGTGCTTTTACTAGGCGCACTAAGGCGGACTAATAGTTCGCTAGGTTAGTTGATGAAAGGAAAGGTGGTGAAAATATGTTATGCGATGCATTAGATGTCGCATCTCTCGGCGGTTCGTAAAGCAGTCTGGTACACTATTCGAAATGCTTGTAGTCGGTATTGTGATGGTATACTGTTTGACAGAAAGAAAGTAAGTCGAACTATCGGGTATTTTGTAATGTAGAAAGTTAACTGTGAGGTATACTAGTATACAGTTAAGAAAGGTGGTGAGAAGATGTTAGGATTGTTATTACTAGGAGTATTATTGGCGGACTAATGGTTCGCTAGGTTAGTTAGATAAGATGAAAGGTGGTGAGAAGATGTTAGGATTATTATTATTAGGAGCATTGTTGGTGACCAATAGTTCAGCAGTGTTAATTAGATGAAATGAAAGGTGGTGAGAAAAATGTTAGAATTATTGTTACTAGGCGCATTATTAGCGGACCAATTGTTCGCCAGGGTTAATTAGATGAAAAGAAAGGTGGTGAGAGAATGTTAGGATTATTGTTACTAGGAGCATTATTGGCGGACTAATAGTTCGCTAGGTTAGTTAGATAAAAAGAAAGGTGGTGAGAAGATGTTAGGATTGTTATTACTAGGAGCATTGTTGGCGGACCAATCGTTCGCTAGTGTTAGTTAGATAAGATGAAAGGACGTGAGAAGATGTTAGAATTACTATTATGGCATTATTGGATGACTAGCAGATTGCTAGGTTAGTGAGATAGGATGAAAGGATGAAAAAGAGGTGCTATATAATAAATTGAATACACGAAGATAAGAGGTAGCGATTCTTAGGAGTGTACGCTTTTTATATGCGCTCAGTGATGGTTATGTGAGGAAAGAAAAGTACTTGCCAGATCTTGGTAGGATGTTATAAATTTATGGTAAAAACTTTGAAAGTACTGTGAAAAGTATGGTATAGTACTAGCAGAACGGGTGACAAATGTTTTTGTAAAAAAACGTTTTATAAAGTAGCCTATTTTCTAAAAATCTAAAGAAAATCAAAAAGATTGTCGGACCTATGGTTGTGCGGTTTATAGCACTTTTTAAAATGCGATGTTACATCAAAATTCAAGATGAGCGGAGATTGTCGGAAAGTGCAATTTGAGAGGCTTTGGTTATGCGGTTTCTAAAGGGGAGCCCTTTAGAATTACTTCCCATTGCGGGGACTGAAACTATTTAACGCCTTCTCTTAGCATGCCCATAGAAGGCTTTTAGAACTATCTCCCATTGCGGGGACTGAAACGCTCTAGACTTTGTCGGTATAGACTGTCATCTCATCACTTTAGAACTATCTCCCTGTTGTGGGGACTCGAAACTCAATAACTTTCAAGTCAGACTGAGCTAAGTTCACTTTTAGAATTATTTCCCATTGCGGGGACTGAAGCATATTATCTACCACAACTGCGGTCGGATTCTGCTTTACCTTTTAGAATTACTATCCCATTACAGCGACACTAATCCAACAACTCAATCTCAAATAAACCGGCACTTCCTGTATGCCCACATACGGATCTCGCCGGTTTTTTTATGTCTTCTTCATGCAGGGGGAGAATAGTGGGTTATAGGACAAAATGAGTTGGTGTTAATAGCAATGAGTCTAGTGTTTAACTAAGATTATTGATTTTTAATGTTGTTAAAAATCTGGGATAGGGCTAAAATGAGCTGTTAATAGGTTCGAGACCTCTCCTTGGACGATAACTTTTATAGATTTATGTCCCTCGTTGACCTACATACCGTTATACCGATTACATCTCTTTACAACATTTTTGTAAATTTTTAAAAATTTAACATTTTACCTCTTTACATCTTTAGCTAACTCAAAGTATAATGTACTCATGAATTAGAGATTACATATCTATAGAGAGGAGAATGTATTATGAATTGTTACAAAAATGTTCTAAAACGGTATTAGCATGGCTTAGTGCATTGGTGATTGCTGGGTTAGTGGCAGGTTGTGGGGCGTCTATGAAGCAGAGGAACACAGAGGTGCCTAAGAAGATTGTCATTGGTCTAGATGACAATTTCCCACCCTATGGGATTTAAGGATGAAAAAGGGCAGTTAGTTGGGCTTGATATTGATTTAGCAAAAGAAGTTGCAAAGCGTATTGGTACTGGAGGGGAGTTCAAGTCCACTCGACTGGGACAGCAAGGAAGCCGAGTTGAAATCGAAACGTATTGACGTGTTAGCGGAATGGCTTGACCATTACGAAGGAACGGGAGCGCAACATTTGTTCTCTCAACCATATCTTAGCGGGGGACCAAATTATCGCTGTGAAATCGGATACTGGTATTGCTGACAAAGCGCAACTTGACGGCAAACGTGTAGGTGTTCAATCTGGTTCAACTGGTTTGGAAAGCGGTGAAAAATGATCCACAATCTAAAAACTTTAAAGAAATCAAAAGAATATGGGGATTATGTAAATGCTTTTCATGGACCTTGAATTAGGGTCGCACTCGATGCAATCGTGGTGGATGAAATGTAGGCCGTTATTTTAATCGGTAAAAAGGTAACAATGTGTTCACTGTAGCCACAGGATCTTCGCTAGTGAAAAAGTAGGTGTAGGTATGCGCAAGGACGAGGGAAGCATTGAAAGCAAAAAGTTGACGTCAGTTAGCAAGAAGTGATGAATGATGGTACGGCTGATAAATTGGCGCAAAAATGGTTTGGCAGTACATCTATTCTTGACGAAAGAGGAGTATAAATAAACATGGACGTATTGGAATATATTTTACAGATAGCCCCGGCCATTGCGGCGGGTTCCCAGCGACCTTGTCCTTGTTCTTCATCGTTATCATCTTGTCAGAGCCAGTGGGATTGTCTTTGGCATCTGCTCCGATTGAGCACAAAACCGAGTGGTGACGGCCATCGTAGATGCTTACGTATGTGATGCGTGGCACGCCGTTGATGCTACAAATTTTGCTCATCTATTACGGCTTGCCATTCATGATTGACGGCTGGAACTCACAGATATGACGACATGGTGCTGTCCTTCGTGTTAAATTACATTGCCTACTTTATGTGAAATTTTCCGTAGTGGCATTCAATCCATTCCAAAAAGGGCAGTACGAAGGGGCGAAGGTATTGGGCTTTTACCTATGTGCAGACGATGGCCAAGATCATTCTGCCGCAGGTCATCAAGCGCGTGTTGCCACCATTGGCGAATGAAACGATTACACTACTGAAAGATACCTCTCTGGTGTATGTCTTAGCTATGAATGATATCTTGCGCATTACACGAAGCATTGTACAACGTGATTTTGACATTACAGCTTTCATCGTAGCTGGCATATTCTACTTGGCCATGACATTTGTGTTGACGAAACTGTATCAATATTTAGAACGCCGCATGGCGATTTACGAAGATTAGGAGGAAACCATGGCTTTTTATAGACATGTTACATATTGAAAAGAGCTTTTGACTCGGTGTCGGTCTTGCAAGACGTGTCACTATCCATGGAACGTGGCGAAACGTGGTGTCCATTATCGGTCCCTCTGGATCGGGGAAATCCACCTTCTTCGTTGCTTGGGACAACCAGAAAACCATACAAAAAGGGACCATCAGGGTCGATGGGAGGACTTTGGTGGACACGCCAGGAACACAGGCAGTGGCGGTCTATGTTGAGAAAGAGGAACAGCAACAAATCTACTAAAATGGGATGGTATTCCAATCGTTCAACTCTATTCCCTGCACATGACAGTGCTAGAAAAATATCATGGTAGCACCTCGCATGGTGAAAGCTATGAAAGACGAAGACATTCTGCCCATCGCACAGTCCTTACTAGAAAAAGTAGGCCTTTGGGATAAACGAGACGTATATCCAAGCACCTTGTCAGGGGACAAAAACAACGGCAGCCATCGCCAGAGCCTCGCAATGAAACCAGAAATCATGCTCTTCGATGAACCCACCTCCGCCTTGGATCCAGAGTTCACCAGCAGTATTGCGGACCATCAAAGAACTAGCCGAAGAAGATATGACCATGATCATCGTCACCCATGAAATGGCATTCGCCAGAGAAGTAGCAGACAGAGTCATCTTCATGGCAGACGGCAAAATCCAAGAAGAAGGAACACCAGAACAAGTCTTCGGGAACCCACAAAACCCAAGAACACAAGCGTTCCTAAACCTCGATGTTAAGAGTTTAATATTTAAGACATATAAGATAGAATACGACATACCAAATACAAAACAGTATCACACAGTTTGCACTCTGGCATGTCGCATACGTATATTTGCCCTACTATGATATCACGGACACTGGGGCCCTTGAGGATCCCTCACATGCCGATTATCATACACAATCGCCGCAAGGTATGGAATTTGCTGTGCCTTTGACTGATACATCGATGCCGTTAGATGTGTGAATGTGGAGTAGGCCGCTGTTTATCATACCATGAATAAAGCTTTATAAGAATCGGCACTCTCCCGATCAAACTTTTACGTAGGACAGTTTGACGTGCCTCGCATTCTTATGCTATAATTTGGATGCCTCACCACGACCACAAAAACGCTAGCTATCAGTCAAAGTGCACATAAATTGCCAATCCCCCTAAGATTGTGTATAATAATAGGTATGTATAACCGACTTGGTAAGAAAAGAGGAATGGCGATGCGAATTGATGGTCGTGGGCTACAAGAGATACGCCCGGTGAAGATAACTAGACATTACACAGCCTATGCTGAAGGGTCTGTGCTCATTGAATGTGGCAATACAAAAGTGCTTTGTACGGCTAGCGTTGAGATCGTGTTCCTCGCTTTTTGAAAGGCACTGGTACGGGCCGGGTAACAGCGGAATATTCTTTGTTGCCACGGGCTACGCACACTCGTGTGCCAAGAGAGGCAGCGAAGGGCAAGCAAACAGGTCGAACTGTGGAAATCCAGCGATTGATCGGCCGTGCTTTGCGCTCCGTAGTGGACCTAGAGGCCTTAGGGAAGTGTCCATTACCATCGACTGCGACATATGTAAGCTGATGAGGGGCACCCGACTGCCCTCCATCAGCAGGGGCCTCGTAGCCTTGGTGGATGCCATTCACTCCTATATGACGGCTATGGTAAGTTCCCATTACAGATTACTGGCTACATATTTTCATGGCATTAAGCGAGTACTGGCCTCTATGCTCGGACTTGAAGCACGAAGAAGATAGTGTCGCTGTTGTGGATATGAACGTGGTGTGCACTGGCAAAGGTCAATTAGTTGAGGTAATGGGACCGAAGAACATGGACTTTCACACGGGATGAAATTGAACGAGTTACTAGATCTTGGTGAAAAGTGGACAAAGAATTGAGGTGCACAAACGAGAAGCCCTAGGAGAGTGCGACTTAGGGTCGAGAACCACCGAAAGCAGTGGTATTACGGACCCGAAATAAAGGAAAATTCACGAGTTTACCGCAGCCTTTGAAGAATTAGGCTTTACTGTGTGGACCATCGATGATCGTGATATTGTGGAACCAGAGAAACAGGTCATTACGTTCCCAGAAAATGCAGAGATGAAAGCCTCTCATTATGCAGAGGCTTGGTGGCTGCTACGTGGCAGATGATTCTGGATTAGAGGTGATGCCTTGGCGGTCACCAGTAATCTTTCAGCACGCTATGCGAGACCATGGCAACGACGACTGAATAACCAACGATTGGTAGAGGAACCAGCAGAGTGCCTGCAGAAGAACGGACTGCATCGCCACCAATGTGCCCTTGTGTGCAAACGGCCTGCAGGGTGGCAGTGGTGAGCGCCACCGGATCTTTAAGGTCGCATTCAATTGACACCGATGGAAAAGTGATTGTTATGATCCATACTTTACATTCCTAAATTAAAAACAACGATGGCCAATATTTCTATGGAACAAAAAGGCTATCAAATGCGTGGAAAGGCGCTACGAGCGCCAGTGGAGCAATTGCGAAACAATTACTAATTAAGTAATTTAGTAGTAAAAATTTTATATCGAAACTTGAATATATGGGAGAATTAGATATAATAATGGTAGGTATTATAAGGAAGGTCAGATATTGAAAGTTATGGATATCTGTAAAATCAAGAAATGAAACTTCTGGTTTAACAATTTAACGAAAACCCTGAGTTTTAATATTTATGATATTTGTTATGATGCGACGAGAAGAAGAAAAACGCCAATATATTGAACACATTGACGAAGCTTTATACTGCGCAGCGCCTGACTGATATTTTAACAGAGGTTTCACATTATATCGAGCCAATGTTCTGAATGAAGCAAGACTGTGATCCACAAGGGCAAGCGTAACCATTCTGATTGCAGAACCGTTGACAAGGTGAGAAGATGATGTAGTCATGACATCTGACAAATCTGCACGTTATCGTCGTACCCACCTGAAAGTCATCCATGACGTTTTGGAGGGCACATTCCGTGGAAGACATTGACGTCCGCTGTGGTCAAATCTTCCGCTCAACGCATTGAACTACTCTCATTGATAGCTTTGATCTGATATCATTAGCTTAGATTACAGAGGCTGGATTCACCCGCGATATTCATGGCGATTATCATGGACCATCGTATGAACTCCATCCAAAATTACATCAATTCTGAAAATTCGTAATCTTACAATATGATCGATGTGAATGTATCAAGAAAATATTTCCATACTCAAAATGATGCTGAAAGAGTACGACATTAATAATTATTTGTTTGGTATTACCGAAGAAGATTTTGACGCTGAAAGAGCGTAAACATATCAACCAACAACTCAAACAAGAGATGGCTGAAATCTTTTACGGTAGAAACTTACCATCATTAGTAAATCTAGGGATATTTACCATGGACGTAAAACAAGAGGCAATTGAAAAACGCTTGAACTAAAAAGGTTTCTTTGCAAACTGAAACAAAACATGAATTAAAAGTGCTCATGACTTAACAGTGGCATACACCTGTGTGAAGGAGCCATGCCTTCACATCAAAGAAGATGAAGAAATCTTCGACTCTACATGTCGTTCTAATATGGTAGCTGTTGTATCTGACGGTACCCGTGTATTAGGGTTTAGGTGATATCGGAGCACCATGAGCGATTCCAGTCAATGGAAGGTAAACTTTGTTGTTCAAAACGTTTCGGTAATGTAGATTGCATTCCTTGGTTATCGATACAAAAGATCCAGACGTGTTGATTAACACTCGTGAAATTAGTACAAAAACTTCGCCGCATTAACTTAGAAGATATTTCTTCCCCAAATGTTACGAAATCGAAAAATCGCTGGAAAAAGAGTTGGAAACCCTAGCATTCCATGATGACCAACATGGTACAGCTTATCGCTTGCTTGCAGGTGTGAAAAGCGCTTCGTTTTGTGAAAAAGACTTGCTCACGTAAAAATCGTTGCAAACGGTGCCGTGCAAATGGGCAAAACATCGCTCGTCTATTATACTAGCAGTGCGCTCGCAATATTACATTAATGGTAAGCTCCGGCGTATTGAACAAAGACTACAAACGTCTAGATTCTCATGCGTTGAGTTGATCAAAAACATTGGGTCAAGAACAAAAACTGGCAACTTAGCAGAAATCGCCAAAAGGTGCTGGACGCATTGTTAGGTGTGATCTGCAAAGAGGGCTTTCACAAAAAGAAATTTTAGAAAGTTTAGCTGACGATGCGATCGTATTTGCAAGTGGCTAACCCAGTGCCAGAAGTGATGTACGAAGAAGCGAAAGCTACGCATGTACGTTCATGGGTACAGGTCGTAGCGATGCGCCGAACCAAATTAACAACGTTAACGTATTCTCGGTATCTTCCGTGGTGCCATCGACGTACAAGCACGTGAAATCAACGATGAAATGAAATTGGCAGCAGCTTGATGCATTAGCACTCTCTGTAACCGATGAAGAATTAGCAGAAGACTGTAGTAGCCAATGCATCTCGACAAAACGCGTCTCATTGGCAGTGGCGAAAGCTGTAGCTGAAACAGCTCATTAAAACTGGTGTAGCACGTAAAACTGAAGTGCCTTACTAATCGGTAAGTGATTCTTGATAAAGACTAGGTTAGACATACCCTGAGGGTAGGGTCTAGCCTAGTCTTTTGTTATCTCATGTTGCGATGCTATGCATTGCGATGTTACTAGACCCTATGGCGGAACCCGTGATGTAGGGAAACAACAACTGTATGGACTCATATATTTTTAGCATCCTGTGACGAATCATATGCAAAAACTAGTGGTTGCATGGTACAATATGAGTACAGATGTGGGAAGCAAGGATAAGATATGTATGCTTATGTTTATGCAAGTGCAACAGCCCACCACAGTGGAAGAGGCGCACGCACTCATGGTCAAGCAAAAAGATGGCACCCCTATTAGCGTGTGGTTGCCGGACAAGATTAGGGAAACAGGAAATGGCCCATGGTCATTGACTTGTCTCGCCTTTAGGTCTTCGATACATTACAGAAGAAGAAACAGAGTTTCGCATCGGTGCCATGGCAACAGCGCGATGTGGAGGCTATCATGAACTATCTCCAAACCTTTGCGGGGGCGTACTCCCGACAATCGGTGGTAGATATATTAGGTGTTCAGTTCCGCTCCATGGCGACCATGGGCGGATCTGTGGCACAAGCGATTCGGCTTTTTCCGACATTCTCCAAACTTTGTTAGCATTACAAGCAGAGGTGAAAGTATTCGAAGGGGGACGTATGACGGTAGAGGACTATTTGTCCCGCATGGAAAGCGCGACTTGTTGTTGGAAAATCATCATCCCCAAACAAGAGACTGGTGTAGCTATTGAAGCGTTGCGCAAACTCTACGTCGGACTTTCCTCTTAACGGGGTCTGCCTCGTTTCGATGAAAGTGGGTACCGTCTCATTGGACACTGTCCAGAAAACTCGATTCAAAGGAAACGGTGTTGGGTGAAATTTTAAAACGCAAAGGGCATGGACGGATTAGAAGAGGCCATAGAGTCCATCGTAGAAGATGTATCCTTTCAAACAAACCCCATGCTAGTGCAGAGTATCGCCTAGATATGGCATATGGTAAGATCGATTAGTCAAAGAGGCGACACAATGGAAATAGCAATCAAGTGAATGGCGGGAAGCGTAATATTGTGATTGGAAACCGATGAAATGCTATTAGAAACATTGCAAAATTAGGTTTTTATAGTGTTCGCTGTGGTCGCTGGATACAACGAACTGCGGTCTTTGTACTGTGGGTAGATGGAGACCCTATTTTGTCAGCGTGCCTACCCTACATTCAGAGTTAGCAGGTCACGAGATTACTACCTGGAAGGGCGCGAGTGGAGCAAAGCAGTCCTGGCGGATTGTCCCGCAGAAGAGGGCGCCGATCAATGCGGATATTGTACAACGGGCATGATGATGAGCGCTATCGCCTGGGTCGCAAACATCCACAGGCGACGGACGACGAAATCCGCCACTATTTGAACAACAATCTATGTCGTTGTACGACTATGAATCGCATATGCGAGGCATCCGAAAATACTTAGGAGAAGATCAAAGGATGAAACATTTAGGTAAAAGCTATAAAAACGAGATGTCACGCACGATTTTGAGCGGAAAAGTACTTATACGGAAGATTTTTATTCCCATCAAATGCCCTCTGTATCAAGGTGTTGCGCACTCTCATGCATCTCGCTAAAATCGTGAGATATCAACATTGAGGCACTATGGAAAGTGCCGGTGGATACCATTTATACGTATAAAGACGTGCTAAAACGCGGTTTACTCCTAGCGGGACAAAGCTATCCTGAACCATCTCCATACGATATGTTGATCCCTAGACCAGATTGTCCGCTATGTGATGAGGTGGCGCTAGTGGTGGCAGTAGATGAGCGCACTGCTTTGAAAAGCGATGCCTCTCATCAAGGTGAAATACGAAATCTACGATCCTGTCTTTAGACATTCATACAGCCATCGACAATCCAAGCGTAGTCCATCCAGAAGAAGACTTGTTCTTATCACTTTCCAATGGGGAGACCCGAAGAGAAATATTGCTTGCTCATATAGTCACGTAGTGGGCGATTTAGAAGGAGAATTGGCGAAGTGCGACTATGTGGTGGAAGAATCCTACTTTGACCATAGCCACCTGCAGTCTGCTATGGAAACGTTCAGAACCTTTGCCACTATCGATCAATTTAATCGTCTTGTGTTGACCAGTTCCACGCAAGTGCCATTTCATATCTCGTCGCCATGCGCCGCGAGCTTTGGGCATTTTCGCGTCCCAAATTCGGTGGTGAAACCTCGTATCGGCGGTGGATTTGGTTCGAAACAAACAGGCTGTACTGAGCTATTCCCCAGCCTTTTGTGACATGGACATTAAAGAAACCATCCTACCTCGTTTACGATCGTCATGAAGCCAATAACTGCTCTACTAGCCGTCATGCTAGGGACTGGAAGGTGCGCATCGGGGCTGAGCAAAAGATGGTATCATTCAAGTCATTGACATGGTGGCTGTGTCCGATGCCGGCGCTTATGGTAGTCATGCGCGTTTACAACGTTCACCGCAGGAGCATAAACTCGTGCCACTTTATAATAAGACAAAAAGCCATCCGCTATGAATCCAATATGGTGTACACCAACCATATGGTCTGCTTCCTGTGGGTATGGTGACGAAGCCTTTCGTGGCTGCTGGAGTGCTATTACACAATTAGCGAAGAAAATGGGATGGACGAAATTGAATTGCGTTTGAAAAACTTAATCAACGTAGGAGAAACGGCGCAATCTTTTTCATCCGTGGAGAAATCTTAGAATCTGGCTTATTGCGCGAAGTGTGCAAAAGCGAAAAAGACATGTCCAATTGGGACCATCGTCCCAAATCTTGGAAAATTGATGATAGATACGTAGGGGGCCCTCGGCGGCATTTTGCTTTCCAAGGGTCCGCGTAGCCAACGTAGACTGTGCTACTGTGGAAATTCGTCTTCTCGATGATGGGACGCATGTTGTTCACAGGCTCTACCGATATGGCCGAAGGGTCGAATACAGTATTGGCGCAATTGCTCGCGAAAACATTGGGATGCCCCACGGAAATGATGGGTGCTCCACGAAGCAGATACGCGGATGTGGTACCCTTTGATCGTAGTTCTGATGCATCGAGTACGACCTATGTAACGGGAACGGCGACGAAGTTTGGCGTGGAAGATTTGAAAACGAAGATAGTAGAGCACTTTGCCTGTCGATTAGACGTCGCAGAGGAATTCTTGTTGACTTTGACGAACAGGTGCAGGACTGAGCATGGGTCAAAACGAATGACTCACCGCCGAATTAGCACCATTACTGAAACGTCGCGCACAGGCACAACAGCTCATCGGCGTTGCCACTTGTAGCGAAACATCGCCACCGCCGTCTGCATGGTGGGCATGCATTGCAGAGGTGACAGCAGACCTCGAAACAGGCAGGGGCACTCCTCAAGAATACTATGGCGTTGTCGATTGCGGTAACCATTGTAAAATCGCGCCTGGCGCAAGTCCAGCCGAAGGCGGTATCGCACAAGGTAATGGCACGCGCTATAGCGAAGAGTGTTCAAGGTACTCTCCGTGGCGTGTGTTAGAGACGACAACTTTATGCATTAGAAAATTCAAGTCGCTTTAGACACAGGTAATATCTGCGTGAGGGTTTCTAGAACTTATGAACCATCTGCGTGCATACGGCATTAAATCCATTGGGGAAGTGGTGATTACACATCGTCACCAGCCATTCGCAAGGTGCGATTTTTAACGCCACGCGCAGAGGCAACGTGAGTCTGCCAACGAATTCCAGAACGTATATACAGCGATGAAAAACGACAAGTCTCTAAGTAAAGGGAGTACGATGAAACAGATGCAGTGCATTGGGGAATTCGACCGGTCCGGACCGCCGTGATTATTTCGTAGTCGGCGCCGGGTGGGAAGACGACAGACCGTGTCTAGGCTGCTTGCGGAACAAGGACTCTGTGAAAGGTCTTCCTGTGATGGTCACCACAACCACCAAGATGGGGTCACAAACAGTGGCGGAAACCTTGCAGGGAGATGACTACGAGAGAGAGAACGGCATATATTAGGATCGTGTGCGAATCAGGTCGCATCGGGGCTTGGTTCCAGTCCTTGGCAGGTCATAGCGTGCTGGGACTTTTACCAGAGGTGTTAGACAGATGGAAGGGGACCAGTCCCGGACTGGATGACTCTGTCCGAGGCAGATGAGCGAGAAATGGCTGAAAGCGCCAGAACTTCACGAACCTGTCATCCTCAAGAGACAGTGGATGACCATCGGTGTGTTGAACTTTACAAATCTTGGGGAAACTGCCGGAAGACACCCATGTCCATCAAGATTGGCATAAGGGTGGCAGAGTGTACTGGGACTCTCAGAAGGTGACATCATCACACCACACCATGTAAGCACGCCTATTAGCCCATGACCGTGGGATGTTCCAATATGCGAGAGGAGAACGGGTCTGCCTGCACGGGCCATGACCTGCAGAGGGAGCCCTCGTAGACGAGCAAGAAGCGGAGCTGAAGGAGTTCCCTTTCTCTATGTGGTAGCTCGCCGGATGGATACAGAGAGACATGTTACATACGAGAGGTGCGCGGGACCATGGCAATCGGTTGTGTACCATTAGAGCAGGCCAGTTCAGGACGGATGCCGGGCGCCCGAAACAATGGATGACCGTCGGATGTGGGTACCATTGCTAGAGATTGCCCTTCAGAATTACAGCAGGTGGTAGTGGTCTTAACCCTCGGCGGTAGTTGTTGATCCTGTGGCACGAGGCTAGAGATAGACCCTCAGAGCAGGAGTGGCTATCGACCCCGTCATGAGTAGAGGACTTGGTTCTACAAGCCGGGCTATACCTGTTCCCCAATGAACAGCCCTCCGAACTGGGACAAGGGACGTCCATTCGTTTGGGGGTGGAAGCTTTACTTCAGGTTGGGAAGCGGAACAGGGTACTGTCTAACAGGGATTCTCTTGCGGTAAAGCAAGTCATTGATCGCCCTTTTGTTAGAGCCAACTGTGATAGAGGCGCGTAGATACTTTCACCGGCATAGGCTCTGTAAAAGGCGATTATACAGCCTCTGCGGACCAGAAAGAGGTGTGGCAACCCGATCTATTTGGTCGTCATTGGGCACAAGCGCTGTGTTGCATCAGGGAGACCGGGCGATACCGAATCATTCTGAAAGGCGACGGGAAGCTCTTGATGTGTGATCTATGGCTCGATCGAGAGCGACCAATCCATAGTGGAAGTGATATAGATACCAAGGAAGACCATGAACGTATCGTAGGCGGAAAGGAGTATGACATGAAACCAATTGTTCTCATACGTAGTGGTGAAGCGATATCGCATCGGGAGTGACGTATCGCTTGTGGCGCGCAGGCCATCGGGTAGCGCAGGACGAAACTGCGATGGCCCTACCATGATTCGCCGAGAAGTATCGTACGCATGTGCGGTGCAGCACCGAGGAGAAAGGATTTTGGAACGATTACGCCCACGTCACGTTAACTCGTCAGAGGTGCCGGTCGGTGCCGCCAAGCAAGAGAGGCCACATGGCACCGGTGGTGACAGAACCCTGCGTAAACGGTGCTGGCGCACCTTTGCGCCCGACCATCGTGGTCGATGCGATCTTGGCGAAACGCAATATAGGGCACAACGAAGAGTGATGCGCCTTTAGTCATGGGCTGCGTCCCGGATTTGTAGTGCGGCAAAGATGTACATGTGGTAGTAGAAACCATGCGTGGACACACTTTCGACGTTGCATTTAAGACGAAGGGAGTGCTTTTGCGGAATACGTGAGCATACCAGTAATGTAGGCATACACCCATGAGCGTGTTGGTGCATGCCCCAGAGGAAGGTCTATTTGTGGCGAAATGCATATTGGGGACTCCCTTGAAGCGGGTGCCATCATTGGTAAGTGTAGACACTGTGCGGGCGAAGATTGCTGTATCTTGCGAGGCGTGTTGGCATCGGGGATTCTGCAGCCGAAAGGATGCAAATTAGCGGGATATTGACGCGCGATGTGAAGAAAGGCATTGTATCACGATTTCAGATAAAGCATTAGGCTGTGGGAGCATGGGTGGTGGTAGCCATTACCGCTTGGGAAATATGAACAGTATAAAGGAGTAATATGTTGAATCTAATCGATGTAGTACAAGAGCGAATGACACACGATGAGCAATCCTTGATCGTTACCATATTATCTGGGAGCGTGACAGGATAAGGTCGCGTACGATGGGATCTGGAGATGCAGTATACGGCACCGGTATCGAAGGACTCACTATGCCTACGAAATTAGAGAGCCGTAGTGACCGGCCAGGGAAGATATGGAGTGTTTCCGCAACCGGTGGAAAAAGATCCAGAAATCTTAATCTTAGGTGCTGGCACACGTCAGTCGCCGAAAGGTAGCAGATCAATTTTGTTTATCGGCTGCGTGTCACCGTCGTAGATGACCGACCAGAATACTTAGAACCCCATTATTTTGATGAACGAGTTCATTTAATCCATGTGCCGTTTGAAGAATTATCAGCAAGGTATCCCTATCTCGTCTATAATACGGGAATTATCGTGGTTACCGTGAGCTCATGGCGAGTTCGACAGTTCTTGCTTCGCACCAAGCACGACACACGTATTGCCTACCTATGTGGGGGTCATGGCGTACATGGCAAACGCACCCACTATGCTTTGCAGCTGCTGGAAAGCAGACGATGGACAGTGAAGAACTGGCTATGATTTACGCTCCTATCGGTCTTGGACCTAGGGGCGCAAACACCAGAAGAAATTGCCCTCCATTGTGGCAGAATATTGGTGCAGTGCAAATCGGACATAAACAAGGTAGTCTTTATCGAATACGAGTGCATACCCATGAAGTATGAGTTTGTTGAGTATTTTACGTCAACACAAGGAGACATATCAGCAGTCACTACCATTTTGCAGACTCATGGATTCACGCCACGAAAGGCGGACTCACCGCGATCGTCCGCGCAGACGGCAGTATGGCAACCATTGCGGTCGAGCAGAAAACGAAATTCGCGCAGCGCAGTGATGCGCAAGCAAAACAAGAACGATCCTGTCGCATCTATGGTAGACTTAAACGACAGATGTAGCCGCTTCAAAGAAGGCATGGCAGGTGGTGGCGGTAATATGAATCTGTACTCATCGAAACATACTCGAGCATATCCCATTCGTTTACTAGAAAAATACCAATATAGGATACAATAATAGAGCATAGGCACAAGTCTGCACCCTCATTTGTATTAGAGTGATAGGTACCACCCCTATGTTGTTTTTCAATGCTACAAACCACATTAGAAACGTTATGATTCCCAGACATATCGTGGATATTCTATTTTGTAGCCACTCTATTTTATTACTACTCATATCGACTTTAGTAAAAATACAAGAGCTTTGGGCCTGGCTAAAAGTGCTTTACTACCCTTTTACTATTTATTATCCTAGCTCCATTCTGGCGGGACCGCGTGATTAGTTGGATGATGCAACAGAGCGTGGCAAAGTCTCTGCGATCGCCCTTTGTCGATCGTAAGTCTCCAACCGGAACTCACGCCGTATTTTTGAACACCAGGCAGCGACGTGGGTTCTTTTCCTCTCGCACGAAAGTGTCCCAAAGAGGAATCGACATCTATTGTGAAAGCAGTCATCATTGCGCTTGCGTAGTACGTCGCGCCAAAATCGGAGCTCCTGCCGGTTTTCGAACGGAAGATGAAACTAGACGTATTGTCCATGCAAGGTGTACACGGATTGAATGGGTTTAGTGCTGTAACCAGGAATTGATGAATCTATTTCTATCCGGAAATTCCACTTCACGATGGAGCTGGTTAATCATTCGGAACGGTAGAATTGAAACGGCGGTTAGGCTTTCGCGCTGTGGAGCCAAAACCGAGACGTCGTCGCTAAAGAATCTAGGTATCGCGTCATCGCCTGCCTCGGGGCAAAGTGGAAGAGGGCGATGCTTTGGGTGGTCGTGGTCAGCGAGGAAACAGGACAAATCTCCCATGCCTTATAGGCGGGACGTACCACCGAGGCGGCATCAGGAAAGATACGTTGCGCAACCATTATGTTATCATTGTTAGGAGCCAACACTAAGCGGTGAGCTCCTCACTTTAAAATTAAGCGAGGTGGAACCGAAATGATGCACTGGATATCCGGACTCAAACATAATTGACAAAATGACTGTGCCTATTCTGTGCCATTGCAATGTGCCTCGCCGGATGAAGTGACCAAACCCTGTCAATCGAAACGACCTCCACACCGTGCCCGTACAAGCACAGAACTTGGATCAGTCAAAATCACTTTTGGTGGAAGGTGTGCTGAGCGTAGTGCGTTCACTCACGAGGACCAAGCGCAACGCCATCTTTGAGCATTAATCCATCCGTACCTGAAAAGCCTGGCGTGAACATGAAAGATGCCTCGTAGGCCGTGACGTAGCCATTAATTTCCACGGCGTTCTACGTGACTTTTCATCGACAGCATGACCTCAGAAAACGTCACTCGTCACAGTGGACGAACAGCATGGTGAAAGAACTGCAAGGCTGCGCAAACCATATGGGGACCGGTGCCCAACGACATCGCCATCAAAGAATCTATCATGCCAACTAGTGTGACGACTTTCCGGACCGGCACATATGGTGAGTAAAGTACCATGGCGTGGTGATTCGCATCAATCCGATAAACACCGTGAAAGTTTCAGCTGCAGAGAGAGATATCAGCTGTGGACGCAGTGCAATGCGTGAAGGTGTGACGATTACACCCAAAAGGCAAATCCAATACGAATGAGAACGGACTCGGATGGAGAAAAAGTGCCAGCGCAACCAAAACCTAGTGGGCCTGCAGTACCTGGTGCTACACGGTGAAACGTGTGGCAGTAGAGCCAAAAGAGTTGACCATTATCGGGAAAGAATCACTTCTGAACGGTGGGAGTGGATGGGTGAAACCATCGGACATCCCGGCATGGAGCGACTAGCAGTTTTACGTGGCTATAGCTTAGTCTTGCCAGAAGGCGCATGTATCGACGCGCACAGAGCGCGGTAGTGGTGAAAGTGCAGAAATTGAACCGCAATTGTAGGAGAGTGTGATGTTACGTATTATAAATTTCGAATCCCTGTACAAGATGCGTGACCGATTAGAAGAAGTCTGGTTTGTATATATATATACGCAGTGCGGGATCAAATCCGGAGCTATCATGCTAGTGCGCAAGGCCGTGGATGCTAGAAAAACCGGCATATTACCTTGTATATATTTCTTTATTCGTGAAGCATGAACGAAGGGCCACGATACATTACGCGCTCAAAGACATTTCCGTCATGTGAACCAGAACCACCAGAACCGATTGTGCAAGGCGGACAGCCCATGGGACATCGTCCCATCGTGGTAGGTTTTGGACCGGCGTGATGCCGCTCGCCTTTACTTTAGCCCGTGAAGGCATCGCCCCTCATCGTCTTGTGAACGGGGGCAAGTATGTGGATCAACGTACTTTTGGACGTAGAACAATTTTGGAAAGAGGCATTTTAAACCAGAATCGAATGTACACCCGGCGAAGGCGGAGCGGGCACCTTTTCGATGGTAAACTCGACCACCGTGTGACCCCATCCAAGATTGAAATGAGATTGCTACGCTTCGTAGAATTTCGCCCCAGAGGAAACTTCTGCTAAACATAAAACCTCTGCGGGAAACTCGATATTTCGACGCCGCTACGTGAAAGCCATGCGTGCCACGAAATCATTGCTGGGGGCGGTGAAGTCCGCTTCGGTGCCCAAGTGACAGATATAGAAGTACAAGATCGAGCGGTGACCGGCATTGTCATCAATGATCAGCAGGTTCGAATCCCGCCGATATCGTCAAGGCCTGGCGTAGGCCATAGTGCACGTGGGATACGCACGGCTGCGCTCTATGCGATCGAGGAGTGCAGATGGAAGGCATCCTTTGCCATATCGGCGATTGCTACTGAACATGAACAAGATGTGATTCGACATCTCACATATTACGGTGTGCAACTCAAAGAGATATTGGCTTAGCAGCATGGGAATATTCTCTCGGTATATCAGTATGCGACAAAGAGGCAGGACCGCTCTTGCTATAGCTTCAGCTGCAGAAGCGGTGACAAGTGGTGGCCAGTGTCGAAACAGGGGCGTTGGTGGACAAAATGGCGTGAGCTTGCATGCTCGTGACAGCGGTGGTATCGCCACTAGTGCGCCTTGGTAGTTACAGTAGGTCCTCAAGCACTTTTGGAACTCATCCATTAGTGGGTGGACTCTCAGCGACAATGGGAAGTGAACCAGAGTCTATCGCAGTACTACCATGCACTGATTCAAACGGTGGTCATTTCTGGGCCGGGCGAACACGAATGATGTACAGCGTGAGGCCTACAGCTATGAACTGCGTAAAACACCGGCAGATATGCGGGAATGCCTTGCCGGAGTATGTGACGAATACATTGGCAGATGCACTGCCTTATTTTTGGCCGTCGCATCCAAGGCTTTTGATGTGACCATGTGCGCCGACCGGTGTAGAAACACGGACATCATCACCGCTTCGCATCCCCGCGAGATGAACAGCGCCTATCTTGCCTCTACTAAGGGAATCTATCCTATCGGTGAAGGGCAGGCTATTGCGCAGGCAGACACGAGTGTCGCTTTAGATGCAGGAAAACAGCGATTATGATTTAAGGAATAGATACAGTCCTTTGAAAGGAAAGAGAGCCATGAGTAGATTATTTGGTACCGATGCACGTGGCTTAGTCACTGAATTTTAACGCCAGAATTGGCTTACCATTTTGAAGCCGTGCAGCCGTGCTTTCCTGCTTTCGGTCGAACCCGCGCGAGCGACCTCACCTTTTTAATTGGTCGCGATATTATCGGCTTCTGCAGCATGCTTGAGAACGCTTTGGCATCCGGTATTTGCGCCGTCGCAGGGGACGTTATTATTTTAGGCGAGGCGCCGACACCGCTATTGTTACTTAGTGCGCCAAAAAGGCTGTACTCGGTGCGTGGTGATCTCTGCATCCCATAATCCGTATCCAGACAATGGTATCAAACTTTGACGGCAACGGATTTAAGCCAGATGCTGTAGAAGATGAAATTGAAAACTATGTACTGAAAGTGCTGACGATTGCTTGCCACGTCCTACAGATGGAGATATTGGACGCATTACGTATCACCAAGAATGGGTGAACGAATATGTGGTATCGGTTACAGTCCACGAGTGATGCTTAACAGGACTGAAAGTTGGTCGGTGACGTGCCCGCGGAGCGCTGGTCCCATGTGGGTCCTGAACCTCTCGCCAATTGGGCGCTGATGTAGTGGCTATCAATGTAGAACCAACAGGTACGAACATCAACGATAATGCAGTGGTCTACTCATTTAGAAGGTTTGCAAGAGGCGGTACTGTGAAGGGGCACAAGTGGGATTGCACAATGATGGTGATGCAGACCGTTGCTTGATGGTGGATGAAAAAGGTCAAGTGTTAGATGATGACCAAATTATGTTGCTCTGTGGCTTGTATTTCAAAAGAGCAAGGTAACTGAAAGACAATATGATCGTAGGGTACTGTGATGAGTAATATCGGATTTCACAAAGTACCAAAGAATTGGGCATGCAAACGTGCAAAGACAGCTGTAGGGGATCGGTATGTATTAGAAAAATGCTAGCTGACGGCTATTCCATTGGTGGTGAGCAATCGGGCATGTCATTTTCCTTGACTATAACAGCACAGGAGACTGCCTAGTTAACGGCGGTGCAAACCTTGTCGATTATGAAAAGAAAAAGGAAAATCCTTGTCTGAATTGGCGGGACTAATGACGAAATATCCGCACTGCTCGGTGAATGTACGAGTGCTTACGAAAGCAAAAGTTGGGAAAAGCAATTCATCTATCCAAGATGCGATCAGTGAAGCGGAAAGAGAGTTGGTGGCAATGGCCGTATCTTGGTGCGTCCATCCGGCACAGAACCATTGATTCGGGTTATGGCAGAAGGTCCAGACCAAGACCAATTGATGAACTATAACCCACTGGCGATGTGATCCGCATCGAACAAGGAGAGTGCATACTGTTTCGTTTAATCACTGATGAAGAGATCTACGACCAAGGGACTTGGAATGATGTAGAGAGGGTAAAGCAAACAAATTGTGGCAGATGAACGTGTGTTCTACTTTGTTTTGGACATACCGAAAGAAAATCTGCCACTGGTATGCTTATTATGGATGAAGACCATCCAGACAAATTAAATTTAGAAATTGCGTCACCGAAAGATGGTCATAACTATATGTATGTGAAGAAGGATGTGACCATATCATGGTGATGGATACATTACAAACTATGTATGTGCAAAAGTCATTTACCAGATATGAGCGTGTGGGAGTATGTGGTTTTCCATTAGGGTAGACTATAAAAAGAGGAAAGTTGATGCAATCGTATCAACTTTCCTTTTTATGTATTATAGATATTTATTTTAGCAATCGGTGTTGTAATAGTTCATTGGTATCCATACCTACTGGTACAGGGCTGACCAAGAATAAGCAAAGCACGATGAGTAATGGTAAGGCCGATGATTAACCAAGAGAACTTACTGATTTTGTAAACTCGTAAGATCCGAACAGGCGAAGTCCAAAAAGCACAGCCGACTGCCGCAATCAAAGAGGCGATGGAGAATTGGTTTTCAATGACGAATAATGCCATGGTACCGCAAAGGCTCCTGCCAAACAGTATCATAGGCACCATTTTGTCAAATGGAGAGGAGAAACCGATGCATGCCATGAATATAAGAAGAAATTCCTAAGCCGAATAAGTTTCAACAATAGAGAGAAGGAAGGCCAGATGCGGTCCAAGATTGTTTGAAGGCATAGCGGTTAGCCCCCGCATAGTAGGCAAACCAAGTGAGTCCTACATAGCAAATCCCCTACGAATAGGAAGAACCAGTTTTCAGGAATATAACGGTAATCAACACGCCAATGATCGTCCATAGACGCAGATAGTAGAAGAAATACCAAGCTGTTTTAATGTAGGTTGCTCTGCTTTGAGGCAAGCGTTTGTACAAAAGAGGCCCCTAGTTCTAGAATGAAAGCAATGGTGTGCCCAATCGATAGATGTGGGAGACAAGACTAACCCAAAAGGATACTACGAGAGGGATAAACCAATTTCAAACTGTGGAAGAATGTTAACTTTAAAATCTAAGCGCACATCTTGTGTTTCCAAGGTGAATGTGTTGTATAGAGTAACAGTAAAGGATACGACCTCTATGGGACTAGCTCTCAATACAATAGGGTTGGGACCACTAAGAAGGAAATGGCAACTCGTATACCGAGAGATAAGCGTGGATAATACCAATTAAGAAATAAGCGCAAAAGCGATGATATATTCCATGATACACCTTTTAAAAATGACATATACTTTCTTTTAGTATACGTTACTTTTTCTAGTCCTAGCAAGGATAGGAGTGAGCAGATTTGTTCTTTTTCAGCATCTTGATAATACGCCGTATCGTTTTCGGGTGCAAGCATACCGAGTAGCGATGTCTGCTAACGGATAAACGCCCTGTTAGATGTGGCATGAATATCATAGGTGCAACTGAATGCGCCGTGCTTTTCGATACACACCGTTGCGAATGAGCATATTTTTCGGATAGCGTGATACTTGGTGCCGTATGTCTCAGCCATAATACTTGCAGAGGGGTTCCCTGTTGAGGCAGGCGCCATGACGCATGCCACAGGTAACCTTCCTGTTGCAGGTACAGTACTGCGCCTCGTCTCACGCAAATCGAGAGGCAATGGCAGAGGGCTTTGACTTGGTAGACGTGTGAAATTTGTGGTAGTAGATAGACCATTTCGTGTATAGAGGTGGCAAACATCGTCGATAGGTACAGGAACGCGTTTGGTACTATTTCGCAAGACATGATTCATCGGTAAGAGGTGGATAATCGTGAAGGAGACACGCGAAGTTCTTTGGCAACAGCCGTATGCGCAGATCCCTTTCATAGGCTTTCTTGTGGATATGCGTAATGGGGAGCGCGGTGCGTTGGAGCTTGCACAGTGGGCGCACTCCGCCACTGGCGAAGACGATTACAACCGTTCGAGGTGACACTGGGTACCAGTTGGAGCCAATGCAGTGACAGACTCTTGCCTCGGTGCATAGCCGCGAAGGAGCAGCCTTTCAGAAATAGCAATGTGTTTCGAGAGTGAGTCCCCTATATGATAATCGCGTAAGCGCTCGCAAATTGTAGCTGTGACCGCAAATGGAACTGATGGGCGATGTTCGCAGTGAGCACCTTGGTGTACATATAAACTGATAGAGAACTTCGTAAGGGATGGGGATAGTGTATTGTTTTCGATGCGCTCCTTCATAATGACCCTCCTCTAAGAATATTAATCAGCGTTTGTACTTTCAGTATGCAAACAAAATAGAACTGTCCACTCACTGTTAGGAGTAGGTAGCACCTGAGGTGGAAACTTTTCAGAACTGTGTTAGAAAGATACTGTATAGATAGGCGATATATCGTGTATACTAGTAAGGTCTGCATATGTTGAGCGATACCTATGAAAGATAAGGATCTCACTATATAGCGATGCTACCGTACCATCGCCATTGCTATACTGGGAATATTTAACCACGCGCAAGCGAAGTGCGCTGCACCGGATTAGGCGATTTGACACCGAGACAGTGGGGGACGGGATACGATTAATCCTCGTGCAACACCTGATCTGTTAGTGTGCCGGTGATGCTCATTGCCGCGGAAGTGGAGCAAGCCTCTGACCTGTTTTCTCCCTGATACGTAAAACCCTGGACGGCGATGGCGCAAATTGCGTGGTACCGGATGACGGTGTCAAGTTTTTGCTGGAAAAATAATTACCTAGCTTTCAAAAGAGGCTTCCTGTTACTAAAGAATCCTCGTCCACCATATTTAATTGCTTGTAAACCATCCATTACTTTTCTTTTTCCACACGATTCGCAGTTCTCAGGTGTTGTGAGTACGTAATGTGGATGGGATTTACCTTTTTCCTGGCAAATTGCTTACAGAAGATAGAACTCTTGCTGTTTCTACATTGCTGAAATAATTAAACGTATCGCCTCTGTATGCTTTTCATCACGAACTCTTGGATAGATTCATTGTTATCGGCTAGTACACGTAGCTTAGCGATCGTTTGAGCCCCTTTTTCACTCCAACCGAGTGGACGAGAGCTTAGGCGTACAGATAAAATGTGACTCACATGTGCCTCTGTACTGCTACGAATATCAGGTCTAAGCAGGCTAGCCTGTGCGTACTCCCATTGGTTCTCAATGTACGTAGCACCATCTACAATCTGCTTCATACGATGTGGATAGGCTTTTTCATTTGTTCTACATAGGATTCAAATCTTGCTTTATCATTAGTCTCTAAGCTTGCAAAGACCTCTTTTCGGCTCCGTTTTCCACAAATCTTTGTCATATATTTAAATAGATGAAATCTATCTAAAAATAAACTCACTATTTGGAAGTACATCTAGACCCTCGTTTAATCCAACTAGCACCATCACCAATAATATACACCTTAGGACTACCCTCATAGGCTTCTGCCAAGTAGCTGTCTATCTGCATCCAAAAATTCTTCAGGTGTTTCTAATCCCGTGAAAGAATGCTTTTCAACTAATTCCATGCGATTAGAACCAACATCTACTTTGTCAGTGTAGACTGTAGCTAACTTCATGTTAATGTTCTTGCCAGTTTGCAAGCTTACATGATCTTCGTCCACTTCAATATACACAGTTTCAACAGACTTTGCTTCTATCTCTGTTTGTAGAGTAGTCGGTGGTGTTGGTAGGCTATGCACTAAATTCTTTACAGACTGTCGTGAAAGTTTAGTTGGAGTAGAAGCTTCTGCCTTAGCGTAGCTCATAGATATAGTATGCTTAATAATTTCACTGCGCAATAGGGCTCGATTCGTTTATGAGAAGGTAGATCTAATAATGCATCTAATAGATATACAAACTCCCAGTTACTTTGTCTTTTGTAATACCTTCGTGCAATTTTCACCTCTCCCATTTAGTAGTAATCGTTCGTTCTCGACCCTTCTCTGATACATGATAGCGCTTTTCTTGTTTAATCAGTTCGTAGAGTTGATCATCTAATTGTAGAGAAATACCCTCTAACATCACAATCGCCATACCATTAATTAACGTCGAAAAGTCTTCCATAAGATGGAAGAATGAATACATTTCTTCATCATTAAATATCTTGTTATCTGAAAAGTTAAAAAGTCAGTGCAATTGTCTCGTTACTTGTTGTAAAATAAATTCCATAAGAAGGTCTCCTTTGCTTTGAGTTATTTGAACACATTCATTGTAAATAAAGGATGACCTTCTTTTGCTATTTTATTTTTCCCACAAACATTTTACACTAACTGGCTGGACGCGCCAATATTTTGGTGGCATTCCCTGCCTATATGGGCATGTCCGTAGCCATGCGCGAATGGGGACGATCAGTACGGGATTGCAGATGGTCATGTCCCCATCGTAACGTTGGAGCATCGGCTCGTTCTTTAACATGCTGCCAGTGCCAGGATTTATCGGCTCTACGTAGTCTTGCAGTATTTACCGTTAGCATGGCAGGAGAAACCTTTGTATCAGCTATGGTTCTTTATCGGCATTTTGCATCAAATAATTTGATTCTTAGGTGCCAATACATACGACCTGTGTTCGCGGTCATGGCTGGGCTTCTGTTTGAGTATCGTCCAAACTTGCTTTTGTAATGGGAATGATTCTTCATAATGACATAGTACTAAAGAAGGGTCCATTATAACAATAATAACCATAATTGAAAATAATGATTGCTAGTAGTTCTCAAACCGTGTAGAATATAGGTATTATAGTATGAGCTTCTTTACATAGAGAGGCATCCAAACGAAAGTAAGTTAGCAATTTTGCATTAGCGTATTAGTAGGAGTAGTTTTCGCGCGCGCAAATCGCTTCTGCACATGGTGTATGGTGTGCAGAACGTATTGATCAAACTCAACATTAGTATTAGGTGAAGGTCCCGTAGATAATGGTTACGAACCATCCATGGTAAAAGCTTTGAAGCTTATGACGGTAGCTACAATCCAATGGACTTGAAAGTGATTCTCATGAACACACTGTAACTATCGAAAAACTGAAATGTTAGGCACAACAGCAACTACATTTGACTATGGTTGCCATTTCGTACAAAAGATAAAGACGGCAAATGCATAAAGCTATGATGAAAGATGTACCAAACGCGGTATCTACTCATGCAGTAAAAATACAATGTAAACTACTGGAATGCAAAGTAGTAAAACCTGAACGTTTGAATCACGCACAATCGAAATCGTTCCAAGTGTCACCTCCATTGACATTGCGCAAAGGCGATACTTTATGAAAATCCAAGTTATTCAAATGCATGGCATGCCTTATGCTAACGCTCCATTGATCAAAGACGTTCTCAACGACTCTGATCTACGAAAGCCAAGTCGACGCCTGCACGTAAAGCAATGGTTACAGTTAGGCGCTTAACGGCGTGAACGTAGTAGGCGTAGAAGGCTAGCATCTCCCAACTGGAAACAAAAAGGGGAGCAAACTAAATACTTCTCTTAGCTTGTCCTTTACACTCAAATCCAGAGTAAGACGTCTCGTGATCGCTATGTAGCCTGTGGCGTTGCTAGCTGATAGAGTTGGGGTGGAAGAGCGACGACATAAGGCCTCCTCCGCAAACTGACACAGTGGTTAGGTTTGCTCCGGAACACATGTCGTGCGTGCTCTTCTTACGTTTGTGTGATGGCAGAAAGAATGCCACGCTACTACATCGAGACTGCGTTCCTTTGCGAGGGAACATGTTGCTCGTGTAGTCAGAGATTAGGTAAAAAGAACGTCATGACGATGTCTCACAGAGATCATGCGATTCTTTGGGGAATTTTGAAGCGAAATATAAACGATTTGCCGAATTCTCTTGTGGTATAATGAAATTAAAGAGTCATCAACGTGTTGTTGTTGGGCTTGTCTCTTTCCTATTACGGGAGGTAGACATCTATGAAAAGTTTAGAAAATCGGATGTATTGATTTTACTTCTTAAATTAGTAGCACAATCATTGAGTTGTTAAATAACCATTTGTGCCTGCTCTGAACGTAAAGAGGCCTGATCCACCTCAACACGTCAGGGCATTTCGTCTTTTTAGGATACTTTGAGATGAGCCCAACGCCGTTCGCTACGTTGATGGCTCTCTCTTTTGCTGGGTATAGGTCTCTAGCACACTTCGAGAAAAATACTACTCTTTGTGAGAACGAAGAGCACGGTATATCTCTCATGCAAGGAGACATTATTTCCTTAGGAGTAAGCTCAGAGGGCTTTCTTTCGTCTTTCCAAAATAGTAAGGCACCTATGGCATTGACTATGTAGAATATGTATGTCAACGTTGGCAAAATTGCCTGGGTGAAAAGCTTTCACAACTGCACGATATTATAGATCATCCAGAATGGCACATTGTGTGTCTAATTTTAGAGCGTTAGTCTCGCAAATGAGTGAGAAGGCAACATGATAGTGGTTAGGACAGAGAAAATAGTCTCATATGACCGCCAAAGCCATGGCACTTAGCAACGCCTGAAATCGTGAAAGCTAAGCAATGGTGACGATACCAAAGAATTCAATCAAGTATGAAGTGATTCATTGCGCTAGAATACCTTCAGGGATGTCTTTCCCATTTTTGCGTGTAGCAAAGGTATAGATATAATAGCAACAGGATAGGTAATGATAGTCGCTATTTCCTAAAATAAAATCGATGGCACCAGATAGAATAGTATTCACAATGCCGAGATACTCCCCCATTTGTTGAGTACAAATCGTGTAGACAAGAGAAATGCCAACATTGATGACAGAAATAAGGCAAGGGAACAAGAGCAGTCCAAGGGCCCCAATCTACAAATTTTTCAAGACGTGAGTTATAACCTGCAGAAATGGCAGCATCCCTCACGACGAGAACGACACTCGAGGAGATCAAACCACTTTGAAGTAGCAAATTGTTTTAAATACTCGTCACAAAGGTGTCCTTTTCTATAAGAATATAATCTCACTGCACAAATATGCTGTAGCTGGGATACATTAGGCATAATAGAAGAATTAGATTTTCTCAGAGAAAGAATTAGCATTTGCTTTATGACATATATGATTTTTACCATATGTCCAATTATAACATTATCAATAGGAATATCTCAAATAGTATAGAAAATAAAAGTCCTCTATTAGCTGAGTTAAAGAGGGAGAATCTTCAAATTTGAAGTGGTCGGAATGGAGACTGAAAAACCATTTCTATTGCAGAGGAAACTGTGAAAAAGACGTCTTGTTTCGCTATGACATATTGTAGTGTTCTAGTAGGCTGATATAGTGAAGAATGAGTAACATATTCTTTCTCAAACTGATCCTACGGTAGGTTTGTTCAGGAACATGTTGCTCGTTTTTGTGTTTTTCAGAATGTAGAACGCTACGATATGTTCACTCGGTACTGCGTTCTTTTGAGAGGTTGGAAAGAATATATACTGTCAGGAAATTTTGAAGGAGCATTGGTAGTTTTTCAAGAATTGTATAGATAGGTGGTGTATTGTGCGCTACCGTACTGCATTATGTATGTGGTATAATTTAGTTAAACTAAAGAACGAGGGCATCTATGCAATTCAAAGAGTTTGAGGATCTGAGTATTCAGGATAATTTCATCTTTGAAAAAGTTATGTGAGAAATCGATTTGTAAAGGCTTGTTGAAACGGTTATTGAGATTCCGATTCGAGATATTGCGTACATTGAAACGGAAAAGACGAGTGGACTCAAGTCTTGATGGTAAGGGAATCCGTTTGGATGTGGGATGTCAGTGATGATAAGGAACGGTATAACATTGAAAATGCAAACGTACAAGAATATGCCAGAGATATAAAATCGGACGAGATTCTACCATGGCGGAATTGATCACTTGTATGGAAAAAGGGCGACGACTATGTAACCTTGAATGATTGTTATGTCATTTATATGTACGTTTCCAATATTTTCTGGAAAAGCGACACAAGCACACCTATATAAAAACCTGTAGAGAAGAACAAGGTGAAGAATTAGGAGATGGCTCAACAACTATATTTTCAAGCAATAAAGGGACAAATGAACGATGTATCAAAAACTGTTGCAGAACTTTCTAGATTATGTAGATGGACAGCCACCGAAAGATAGTTTGGTACAGCAGATGGACGAGATAGTAAAAGTTGTGAAACAGAGTAAAGAATGGAGAGGTGAGTATATGAAATTAGAAAAATGGACCGGAAGCAAGTATTGGCGTAAAGGGAAAGTAGAAGGAAAAGTAGAAGGGACATTAGAAGCGATTATTGGTATGTTACGTGAAAAATTATCGGCAGAGATGATTGCACGTATTACTATTGTCGTGTAGAACAAGTGATTAAAATTGGAAAAGAGCATGCGCTTTTATAAGACGTCTCTTTGTATCGTTATGACATATCGTAGCGTTCTAGTAGGCTGATATGGCGAATGAACGAGTAACATATTCCTTCTCAAACCGATCCTACGGTGGTTTGTTCAGGAACATGCTTGCTCGTTTTTGTGTTTTCAGAATGTAGCAAAAAGAACGCTACGATATGTCTACACGAGACGGCGTTCCCTTTGGGGGAATTACGTCATTAGTAGGGAATCTCAAGGCATTCCAGTAGGCGTTTGACGGTATCTTGTCCATCGTAACAGGTGTCGATAAGATAGCCCGGTTCACGTAAAAATTTGCTAAACCACGGTAGTAAAAATATTTCTTTCATCTTCGATGATAAAGGGGATTAGATTATGTTTTTAGGCATTCTTTAAAAGCGATGAGTCTGCCAACCTCGATCGTTTCCATCTTGAAAGGTGGATGCATTCGAAACGGAAATGAAATTCACGATATCTTCAAATGAAATATGTGTTTTATTGGCATACCATGTTAGTAAGTTTTGCCATCGCTTGCTACTCGCTCAGGTTTTGAGGTTTCTATACCGCTGACCATATTCGGTCGTGTTTTTGTAGTTTTCCACATTGAACCAAGGAAGTCTTTTCGCCTTTGGTGTTATGTTTTAATAGATAGTAAAGATGCTTTGATGCTTTCTTCTGTTAGTGAATCTTCTGCGATATCAATGCAGTAATCACTGGCTCTGAAGTGATTGACGGTTCTCGATGATATCATCAACGGACAGACTTCCTTCCGTGAATGGTATTCGTCTTCAAAGATATGTCTAGTTTGTTCTTCATTCAACTTACTACCTTCTATATGGTTGGAGTTAGTAGGTCATGCGTACTTGTAGTTCATGATAGAGTCCCCAGAGATTCCATGCTCCTTTTTCTTCTCGTAATTGTTTAAGGATTGGGTTGTCAGGCTCTAGTGATAGAGATCTGGTGGGAGAACAGCAAAGTACTACATAACTTGCGTATGACTGAGGGTGAAAGTCACCTTTAGAAATTTTCGAGATGGTTCTTGAAGATATGTGAAGTAATGATGTTAAGTGAGATTTAGGGTAGGTTATGTTCTTGTAATATGCGCAGAACTTCGATAGTTATACATAGGGCACTCTTTCATCTTTACTATCATATAAAAACAGACTTAAAAGTAAAGGTTTAGGGATAAAAGTAAAGATTCACGGCAAAAAGTAAAGATATGGCACTGATAAGTAAAAGGTATTGCATTAGCAAGTAAAGATTAATGAAATTTGTACACCCTTATATCGTCATTTCTGTACATTCTTATGATAGCATTTATAACCGTAACTGCCTTCGTGACTCTAGCTACACACAAATATACTTTCCTCATGGTATAATACATAGAACACAAGGAGGCCTATGACGATACGAGATAGGATTATTGGCTCACTGGAAAGGGGCGGAGCGGTGATTTTGGAGCGTCGGCATGAAGTGAATTACAAATCGAATTTAGCGCCACGATGGTTGCGAGAGATTACTCCTCACATTAAGGACACTGGTCAACGGATTTTAGATTTGGGTACGGGTACTGGCTTTTTGCTTTTTACTAGCCCAAAAGGGTTATTCGGTAAGCAGCATTGATTTGACGGAAGACATGATTGCGGTATGCGAAGCGAGCAAGCGTTGGTATTGCAGGACACATTACGAGGTACGGTGGACTTTTCACTGTATGGATGCCATGCAATTGGAATATGCAGATGCGTCCTTTGATGTCATCCTAGCGAGGAATCTAACGGACCTTACCTGATGTGGAAAGTGCCTCAAGCGAATGGTATCGTGTGTTGGCGCTGAAAGGGTACTCATCAATATTGATGGCGATTATGCGGTGGAACTGAGTGCCCGTTGTGACGAATCACCATTCACGAAACAGTGTCCTCGAACCATGGAGGAGTGCCTGGCTATACAGAAGAACCGTCCATTAGTCGCATGGATCGCCCTCATTGGGATGTGCACATGATTTGCAAGGCAGGCTTTTCCCGCGTGTATTTAGATATGGCTGTAAGCAGTCGTATGTATGATGTAGAAGATGAATTATATAATCCAGTGCCACTCTTTTCCATTGTGGCAAGGAAATAAGGAGCAATTATGCAAACATTTGAGACTTTCAATGTAACAGATAAATTCGGTATGGCGTCAGCCCTAGCGATGACTGATTTTTACAAAGTGTTTTGAACCAGTTCTATTTCTATTTGGTCAAGCGGGTGTGGGTAAAACTCATTTGTTGAAAGCTATGGAACAAGAGGCTGTGAAAAGGGAAAACCCTAACCTTCGTGTACGCTATGTGACGGGGGCGCAGTCTCATGAAAGAATACAACGACAGCGTGACCTATGGTGAAGTAGCGGATTATATGGAAGAATACTGTAAACTGCACTTGTTATTAGTGGATGATGCAGAACATCGTGCTATAGCGATGATGAGGGGGCAAAGAAAATGTTTATGCGCCTCGTGCTTGGCATGAAAGCAAAAAGCTCGCGCGATGGCAGTGACCTTTGATGAAAGTTTTGACTCTGAAGACCGTCTCGAATGACTTGCAAAACGAATTGACAGACGGTGTTGTGGCGTTTATCGAATAAGAGAGCCCGAATTAGGGGATACTATGCCGAACGTATATAACCCATGAAAAGAGCTGGATTTCAAGTGTAGAAATCACTTTCAATATCTGTTATACTTGAGAAGAAGAGTTTTCATTGAGCGAGTGCTCAGGGAGAGGAGAAAAGTATAATGGCTATTTCGAAGAAGTACGGCAACGATTTGCGGGAGAGTTTGAAAAGTTCCAAGTAGGATTGAAGGTTTCTTTTAAGAAAGAAATTGCCCCAAAAGATTTCAAAGGTATTGGTGGAGTATCTCGGTAGTTATGCAGAACGAGGGATTTGAAAGTGCTATGTTGCGTACTACGTTTCTTTGGATCTCGCATTCTTCCGTATCAAATGAAATTTTTAGTGAATGCAGTAAGCAACATACGATTTGAAAACATGTGCATTTTACAACAGGTCAATGTATCCAGTTCCACAACTTACAAGGAACAAATTCTAGAATTATACAAAGAATGTTTCGAGCATGATATTTACAATCGTGGCACAGGTGGAGATAACTTTGCTGTAATGTAACGGCTAGTCCATTGCATGGCGTACATCCCGCAGAGCCATTTGCAGTAACTCCATACTTGCAAGCTGTCAGTGAATATGCAGTGTCCTTGATCGGCACATTGGCATTGCCACGTAAATATAAAATTGGTTTCTCTGTGGTAGACAATGAGGGCCATGCGAACTATAAAGATTTAGGGTTCTTGGCAAAAGAAACGGAACCTTTGACGTCTATCGCTGGTGGCGGTATTGGCGGTGGATTCGCCTTTTGGTGTCCTAGTGGACGAAGATGTGAACCCCGCAGAGGTATTGCACCACGTAGAAGGTATGTTACATTTATATCATGAATTAGGGTGATTTTAAATCTCGTGGAAAAGCGCGTTCTCGATTCATTGCGGCAACGCTTAGGGTTGAGGAGTTCCCGGCAAAGCGTACCATGAATATTTGGAAAAATCTAAAGCAGAGCATGACTTAACATTGTCTCAGGCACCATATGAAGTGAAAAAGCGGGTACTACAACACCTACTACACCATTGGCAGAGCCACAAAAACAAGAAGGTTTATACTACGTTCAATACAAACCATTGGTAGGTACGCCACCAATCGATGTATTCGTGAAATTATTTGATTATGTAGGGCGGGTTTAGAGAAACAGAAATCCGTATTTGCGGTGATGAATCTGTGTATATCGTGAACTTAACTGGGGAAGAAGCAGACGCAGTGGCGGTCGATTATCGCTGATACGCATGCGCATAACTTCGAGCATACTGTATCCTGTGCAGGCGCTACGATTTGCCAAATCGGTTTCCAAGATTCTTCTGGACTTGTAAAAGTGGTAAAAGATACCGCAGAATCTGAAGGATTATCTACAGATCGCTTGCCACAAATCCACGTATCTGGTTGCCCATCTCCTCGCGGTACGCATCAAGTGGGAACCCTTGGTTTCCAGTGGATTTACGAAAGTAGTGGATGGGAAGCCCAACCAGCTTTCAAAGTATTCAAATCAACGGTAATGGCACATTGAAGGTCCTCGTATGTCCGATGAAGTAGGGTTTTTAACAGTAGCAGATATTCCTAACTCTTCATCGATCTTGTGAAAGTGCTAGACACAGCAGGACAAAATTTCGATACTTGGATTGTAGAACAACCAGAGGCGTTCGAAGCAGTACTTGCTAAGTATCTATAGTATATAAAAACGTTCTTACTGCGGTAGACTTACCGTAGGAACGTTTTATTTTTCATCTACGGATAGGATGCAGGGGAGACTGGTAGGGACGAACTCATGTCTCAGACAACAACCTCTGTGGACGCACCTAAGTCCATGCTTGCAAACATAGGGTGGTGATTGTATTGAAGAATTGATGATAGATACTGTATAATGAAAGAGATATCTCAAGAATGAGAATGGAAACGTGTGTCCTCTGGGCAGGTCAGTTTTTGTTCATAAAGTGGTATATAGTAGGAGAGTCAAATGAGTACACTAGCTTTTAGTAGGTGCCATGGCTTTTGCAACAACCTTTGCAGTAGCACCGCAAGCACATGCTGAAATCAATGAATATCTGAATTTGAATGACAAAACCTGTAGTGGTGCGCCAACCGTGTCAATCCATGGTATTATCCATGCGTGAAGTAGCAGGCATCTTTTGTGGGCCGTTATGTGAAAAGCAGCTGGTGAGCTCCACTACATTGGATCCATCTAAAGGGAATTACCAATATGTGTGGTAGGATACACGCCGAAACAAAAATCACCATCGATGTAGATGTAATCACTGGTAGTGGTGCGTGAATTCCGTTCTACAAAGCGAAGGACGTGGCATCCAAAGTGTTCAATCCATTGAAAGTGATTTTCGCCGAAACAAGCAGAAATGGCGACTGTCGCATTAGTGGGAGAAGGTTCCATTACGAAAGGTTGGGAAATTAAAGCGGAGAATAATGAAGTCATGTACATTGTTCGTACGCAAAGCAACAGATGAAAAAGGAATATAGTGTAAAAAGTAGATGCTGTCACAGGTCAAGCTCTTTGAAAAGGAGAACCTATCGACTGGGCTAAAAATAAAAGCAGATCGTTTGCGCAATGATGGCGTAGGCAAACCGTTCACATTACAAGAAGAGCCACAAGATGACGAGTCAGATCCTACTAAAACACTAAAATAGGTGAAGTATGACATAACAATATATAGTCAATATTGAGGGCAATGAAGGACCATTACCTTCAATCGTCCAGAAGTGCAAAATGGCTTTAATGTACCTATGTGCCAAGAAATTCTAGATGCCATCCAAGTGGTGGCGGACACAGATGAGGCCCGTGTATTGGTGTTTAAAGTTGAGGGAAAGTCTTTTCCGTAGGCGGTGACCTGACAGAGATGAAGCGTGCTGTGGAAGAAGATGACACAGAGTCTTTTGTTTGAGATTACCCATTTAGTAATGCAAATTTCTTTTAGCTATGAAACATTTGCCGAAACCTGTGGTGATGTGCACCGATGGTGCCGTGGCAGGGGCCGCTCAATATGGTGTTGGCGCCGGATATGTGCGTAGCCCTCTACGAATAGCCGTTTTATTCAAGCCTCTCGTCAATGTGGGCTTGGCGCCTGATGCAGGTGGCATGTACTTACTAAGTCGTGCTGTCGGTATTAATCGGCTATGCAATTGGCGATGACGGGCGAGGCAGTGACAGCAGAAAAAGGTAAAGAATATGGTTTCGCATACAAAGTATGCGAACCAGAAATTTTGGAACGAACTACGAATCGTTTGGTGCAACGCTTGGCGAAAGGGCGCAGTTAACTCTTTCCGTGCCATGAAACAAATGATGTGGGCTAGTTTTTCCACAAACTTTGAGGAATATGCGGAATTAGAAGTGAAAACTCAAAAATTCCTTGGGAGAAACAGAAGACTTCGAGAAGGTGTTCGCGCCTTTGCGGAAGGTGAGACGTCCTAAATTTAAATAAGAAAAACATGTTGAGGATGCTCAGTGATGGCTTTTCAACATTTTTGTTTTTATGAGGAGTATATTATTTTGTAGTAGAAATATAGATGGAGAGCAAAGGTATTCAAAAAGGAGATTATTTACTAGCAGTGAAAGTGAGAGCCTGTGCTAACGACGATGTAAGAGAACATGGCAATAGGAGATAAGATAAAAAGGACCCTTCCAGAGAAGAGTCCTCATATATGTGATTAGCGGTCGCCGTTAAAGATAGAGTTTTTAACGATAACGTAGTCAACTTTTTTTGATCGCTTGTAGTGTAGTACCACCCGCGTAGGAGATAGAAGATTGTAAAATCTTGTTCCATTTCAATCAATGTATCAAAAGATACCGCCTTTGGATTGATGGTGATGCCTTCTACGTTTTTGCGTTCTCCTTTTGATGCCCAGAAGCGCCACCGAAGTAGTCTTTTGTATGCCACGCCGTCGATTGTCACTTCTTTACCGGAGATCTCGATGTGACCAGCCGAATAGAGAGCCGATCATCACGAAGGAAGCGCCGAAGCGAATGGATTTTGCAATGTCACCATGGTCGCGGATACCGCCGTCAGCGATGATAGGTTTTGGTAGCCGCCGCACACCAAACTGAACAGCGGATAATTGCCAACCACCAGTACCGAAACCAGTTTTTAATTTCGCAATATACTTTACCGTGTCCGATACCCTACTTTAGTAGCATCAGCGCCAGCATTTTTCAAGTTCACGAACTGCCTCTGAGTGCCTACGTTACCGCCGATAACGAAGCTTTCGGAAGTTCACGTTTAATGTGTTGAATCAGTGTCGATAACGCTGTTGGAAATGACCGTGAGCGATGTCGATCGTAACATATTCTGGGCAAAGGTTCGCCGCTTTAATTCGTTAACGAACTCAAATTCCTCTGGTTTGACACCGATGGAAATAGATGCAAATAAACCCGCCTCATGCATGTCTTTACAAAGTCCAAACGTTTTTCAGGTTGGAAGCGGTGCATAATGTAGAAATAGTTTCCTGCCGCTAATTGTTTTGCTAATTTTTCATCGATGATGGCTTTGCATATTAGCCGGTACAATTGGTAAACGGAATGTGCGATTTCCAAGCTTTTACTGTTGTGTCACATTCGCTACGGCTAGATACGATACACTTGTTCGGTATCAATCGCACGTCTTCATAATCGAAAATGTTGGTAGTATTGATCATTATTTGTTGCCCCTAAATAGACATAATTAGGATTAAGACATAATCTTATCTATTATACATAAGAGAATACATCTTGGCAACAGGTGGGGCGAACTTTCATAGATGGTAACTCAGGATTTTACAAGGGGCTGAGAAAAATATGGTTTTGTGAAAATTAGTATAGATAATGATTGCTATTAAATGATACAACAAAATGGAGTATACAGTTTCATGAAGTTGCATTTTCTATAGACGTGTTGCCAAAGGAGATACATATGAGTACTAGTAGCACAACAAAAACAAAAATGATTGTAGAAGGTGGATTGGTCATTGCTATGGCGCAAATCCTAAGCATGTACGTAATCTACCAAATGCCATAAGGGGCGCTGAGCAAAAGCGCAATTTAGTGCCTCTATTGATTTACGCGTACCGCTGAAGTACCGTGCTGGCATGTTGACAGGCGTTGCTTACGGGTGGTACATTTTCTTATTAGGTTTTAAATTTTCCATTCATTATATGAGTATTATTTTAGATTATATCTTGGCCTATGGGGCGATCGGTTTGGCTGGGTTCTTTTGGTGATTCCGGTACTGTGAAAGCCTTTCTTTGGCGCCATTTATGCGATTTTAACGCGCTTTGCTATGTCGGCTATTAGTGGCGTAGTTGTATTTGGTTCCTACGCACCAGAAGGGCAAAAGTCCTTGGATGTATTCCTTGGCCTATAATGCGACTTATATGTTACCGGATATGATTATTAATCTAGTGGTGCTCAGTTTATTATACGTACCTGTGATGCGGGGATTGCGTAAAGTGAGTGCCGTACATAAGTAATTGGGGAGAGATTCATGATTTCTGAATTAGGGATTATTATTTTTGGCAGGTGGCCTGAGCACCTGCATGGGTTCAGATAAGACGAGATTGCCTTGGGGTAGCACTACCTCTTGGGAGAAAATGCTTTCGCAAGGCGGTCCTCACAGAATGTGGTGAAATTTTTAGTATCCATTAACCGAAACCTAGAAGAATCGGAGTTACATATTATTGAAGAGGCTAGATCCTTTGGGCGAGATATTCAATTAGTGCCAGATACAGTGTCTATGAAAGGACCTCTTAGTGGATTAGAGGCAACCTTCACAGTGGGCACACGGGACGCCTATATCGTGGTATCTGCGGACATGCCTTGGTTTGACTCTTCACTGGTTGCCATCGTGGGAAGTGCATATCGATAGTTTCCTGACAAGGCGAATTATTGGCCATGGTGCCCATCGTGGGATTGCAAGAGCATGAGCCATTAGCGCCAATCTACAAACGGTCCGTCCTAACCCAAGTGCAAGAAGCGTTAGAGGAGAAGATGTATCTATGCATGGTGTATTGGATAAGATTCCTTCATGGACATGGATATGATCGAAGAGGCAGAGTTGTACCAAAATGTAAACACTCGCTTGTCCTATAAATTGGCAAAGGCAAAGCCATCAATCGTGACCGATCCGTGCCGATTGTAACGGTCAGTGCGTGTCAATCCAAGTCGGGAAAAACGACGGTGGTAGCGGGCCTCATTCAGGCACTTTCACAGAAAGGCGTCGTAGTGGGCATGGTGAAAAGTGACGACCATGGATTTAGTATGGACAAAGAAGGAACGGACACGTGGAAAGCGAGCCAAGCCGGCGCCAGCGGTGGCCATTGCCGGGCCAAATGGGTATGCTATGGTGGTCCATCAGAACTGCATGGAGCGTCAACAGCAATTGATTTGCTTAGCCAACGAAATGCCTGTGGACTTGGTAATCTTAGAAAGTCGTGAGTCATGGAGTAGCGCCGATTATCGAAGTAGTCCGTGCAGACCATGAAGATACACGATTGACGCAATTGAAAGACATTGTAGCAGTGGTGACGGATGTCGAGGAACCACTAGAAGGAAATACATTGTGTGAGCAATTTAGCTTTTAGCGAGGAAGACATGGAACGTTTGGCGGATTTGGGTATTGAAGGAGTTGTTATGATGCAAGTGTTAACAGTAGACGAAGCCATACAGGCATTGCAAGAGCCCTTAGTTCGAGAGGACTATTGCCTACCAGTAGAGTCGGTGGACATTGATCGTGCCTATGGACGGTAGTTAGCAAACACGGTACAGGCCCACTAGCCTATCCCCATTTAGACGATCCGCTATGGATGGTATCGCCCTGTCCTTTCAAGAGGGACCGAGGTGTATCGCATTGTGACGAGTATCGGGGCAGGAGAAACCTTTCAAGGCACCTTAGCGCCCGGGGAAGGTATTCGCATCATGACCGGTGCCATGGTACCAGATTCGGCAGATGGGTGGTTGTGAAAGAAGTCCTCACGTGGCTATCTGATACAGAGGTAAAAGTCCCAAGCAATATCCAAGTGGGCCAACATATTCTCTTACCGGGCGAAGATATACAAATAGGACAGGATCTAGTTCTTGCAAACACTGTCTTAGAGGCGCTGAAGTAGGTCTCCTCGCGAGGACAGGGTGTTAGCGCCGTGTCTGTGTATCGTAAACCTCGAGTCATCGTACTGACGACGGGACGAGGAAGTCACAGACCCTCATGAGACATTGCCAGTGGGGAGTATTTATAATTCGAATCGCTATTTACTGGAAGGTGCTCTTTGGTGCCTTGGGAGTAGAGGTGGTTTCTCTTGCCATCTGTCAGATGCGCCAGAGGCATTAGAAGAGAATATAGCATTGCTACGTCGTACGGTGGTCTCAGAAGGCCAGTGGATATGATTATTAGCACGGGTGGTGTATCTGTAGGTGATTTTGATACGATGCCGCTTTGTACGAAGCATTGCGTGCTACTACCTTATATCGTCGTTTACAAATGTGCCCTGAGCTATCCTTTGGGGAGAGTGATTGTGAATGGGGAACAACGGACTTGGTGCATGGCTTGTCGGGGAATCCAACGCGCTGATGAATCAATTCTATTTACTGGTAGCTCTTCTATTGCATGCCCTTGGAGGCATGGGGATGGTCATGGTTGGATGACCTGTCACATGGGGAAGAAATCAATAAAAAACATCCTTTAGATCGATACATACAAGGACGGATTGCCTACGAAGATGGAAAATGTTGGTTTTATCCAAACTTGGGTATGACTTCGGGAGAGGATATTAAGTTTGACAACAGCGAATGGTCTTGTTAAAATCGATAAGAACAGTGACCCTATTACACGAGGTGCACTTGTAAAAAGTCCCTAGCTTTTTCAATATGATTAAGAATAAACTAGCAAAAATATGAATAATTACCCCTTATTTTATAAGAACTAATCTTGTGTAAATCGCAAAGATTTGCTATAATGATTCTATAGAATTTTATAGTAAGGTCTACAAAGAGACACACCGTACTTGCTACCCCTGTGCTCTTTTGCTATACCTTGCAAAGGGTAGTGTTATGAAAAGGAGATTCTATGGCGGTATTAAAAGACTAGGCTTATCTGGTTGGATCGTCATTGGTCTACTAGCGGGCGTACTAGTGGGCACAGTAGCACCAGATTTGCAAAAACAGTTAAAAACCATTGGGCGACGTATTTATTCGTATGATTAAGATGATCGTTGTACCATTGATTTTTAGTTCCCTTGTAATGGGTATCGCTGGTACTGGTGACTTTAAAAATTAGGTCGCCTAGGTGGTAAAGCGATTTTATGGTTTGAAATTGCCACAACGATTGCTCTATTTGTTGGTTTATTCGTGGTTAATGTATTTGAACCGGTGTAGGTGTCAACTTAACCGCTACAGGCAATGCAGTAGATATTGCTAATAAAGCAGCGACAAAGGTGAGATGGATCACATTCAAATGTTGGTCAACATTATTCCTACGAACATCGTAGATGCTCAGGCCCGTGGTGATATGTTACAAATCATCTTCTTTAGCTGTATGTTTGCCATTGCGAGCAGCAAGTATTGGTAAAAGAAGGGAAACAAATCGTTGAACTTTCCAAAGACTTGGCACACATCATGTTCAAAGTAACGCACTATGTAATGTATGTGTCCCCTATCGGTATCTTCGGTGCTATTGCGCACACAGTGGGTAACTTTGGCTTAGGTATGTTAGTGCCATTGATGAAACTTGTGTTCACATTATACGGTGGTTTGGCATTCTTCTTGGTACTCATCATTGCTATCGGTTCTTTCTTTACAAAGGTAAACTTGTTCAAACTTGGTAAAGTGTTGAAAGAGCCAATCGTGTTGGCATTCTCTACTGTCGCGTCCGGCTAAGATTGCCAATTGCTATGGAGAAGTTGAAAAAGTTGGTATTCCCTAACCAAGTTGTTAGTTTTGTATTGCCTCTTGGATATACGTTCAACCCTAGACGGATCAACATTGTATTCTTTCCCTAGCAGTTGTATTTATCTCTCAAGCATATGGCGTGCCATTCCCATTGGAACAACAATTGTTGATGGTCTTAACATTGATGTTGTCCACGAAGGGGATTGCATGACCGTACCGTAGGGGCATCCTGATCGTTATCGCCGGCACAGCAGCGCACCTTTTGGCTTGCCTGTAGAAGGTTTGGCGTTAATTCTTGGGGTAGACCGTATCCTAGATATGGCTCGTACCGTATGTAACTTGTCTGGTAACTGCTTAGCGGCGACTCATCGTAGGTCGTTGGGAAAAATGAAATCTCTGCTGAACGCTTAACAGAGTTAATTGAAAACCCATTGACTGATGAAGAAGTAGATGCGATGGAGCAAGCTAGCTTTTGAACACGTAGGGGAACAACAGGCATAAGTCCCTATAGAAATTCAGGCTCTTTGTCAAATGTGAGGGCTACCTATAAAAACCTCAGCACTAGCTATTTAACTAGCTAGTGCTGTTTTTCTTACGTAGAGCTAAACGACTGTTTAGATGATTAGCATCTGAACAGTCGTTTTTGTGTCCCGCCTATGGAGATGATACGATGAACGGGGAATTATGTATAGAAAAATACCATGTGTATCTCGAAGATAGACATGGTATTTGTAGATATAGTTCTTTAGGCCGTCTGTAGGGAAGAGTAGAGAGAAGACCTAAAGAGACAGCTGAAGGATGTATATGTATGTGCGACTACTATAGAGGTAGCATTGGTAGAGGTAGTTGTAGTCGCATGCATATTTAACAGGCCCTATAAAGGAGTTGAGGAGTTTGTCATATGCGTACATCACTTCAAAAGAAAGAGTTTTTAAAAAGTTTTGCTACTCTTTAGGTGTAGTATAAACTAGAACGTCCAAGGAATGTCAAATATAACAAACTTTTATTGTATCAATGGATAAGATTTTGCTATAATTCATTCTATAGAATTTTAGAGAGGTTCTGAAAGAGACATTCTGTACTTGTACACCATCGCCTCTTTTTTTATATGACCTGAGTAAGTATTGGTATGTAAAAAAAGGAGATTCTATGACATGGTAAAGAAAATTGGTTTATCAGGTTGGATTGGCATCGGCCTCTTGGCAGAGTCATCGTAGGTGCTATAGCACCGGATTTTTGCGAAACAGTTGAAACCATTAGGTGACGTGTTTATTCGCATGATCAAAAATGATCGTTGTGCCCTTGATTTTCAGCTCTCTCATCATGGGGATTGCGGTGCACTGGAGATTTCAAAAATTGGGTCGTTTAGGCGGGAAAGCAATTTTTATGGTTTGAAATAGCTACGACACTGGCATTATTCATTGCCTTTGCCGTTAACGTTGCAGAACCGTGGTAGGCGTCAATTTGGCGACCCACAAGTAGTGCCACAGATATCGTTAACAAAGCTAAGATCAAAAACAAATGGATCATGTATAAATGTTGGTCAACATCATTCCAACGAATATCATAGATGCTATGGCTCGTGGAGATATGTTGCAAATTATCTTCTTCAGTTGCTTATTTGCCATCGCCGCGAGCCGAGCATGGGGAAAGAGGGTAAACAAATCGTCGATTTATCGAAGAGCATTACCCATATCATGTTCCAAGTGACACACTATGTGATGTATATTTCACCGATCGGTATTTTCGGTGCTATTGCCTCACACAGTAGGGGCCTTCGGTTTAGAAATGCTCATTCCGTTGTTGAAATTAGTCCTTACTTTATATGCCGCTTTTAATTGTGTTCTTGGCACTTATTCTTGGCATTGCTCTGCATTCACAAAGGTAAACTTATTTAAGTTATTCTTTGCTTTGAAAGAACCAACTATCTTGGCTTTCACTACAGCGACCTCTGAGGCAAAGATACCAATTGCCATGGAAAAGTTGAAAAAAGTAGGGATTCCAAACCATATCGTAAGTTTCTGTATTGCCACTAGGCTATACATTTAACTTAGATGGATCTACGTTGTACTCTGCGTTGACAGTAGTATTCATTGCGCAAGTATACGGTGTACCGTTCCCATTAGAACAACAAATCTTGATGATGATTACCCTTGATGTTGTCCACAAAAGGGATTGCTCGGCGTACCGGGCGGTTCTTTAATCGTCGTAGTACGGCAAGTGCGCCTTTGGTCTTCCAGTAGAAGGATTAGCTCTTATTTTAGGGGTTGACCTGTATTGGATATGGGCCGTACCGTATGTAACTTGTTAGGTAACTGTATTGCGTACCGCTCTAGTAGGCCGTTGGGAAAAAGGAAATCTCTGCAGAAGACTTAACGCGATTGATCGAGAACCCATTGACGGATGAAGAAGTAGCCGCTATGGAACAAAAACACCTAGAAGCTATGGAGAAAGCCCACGCATAATATGTAATGAATCACATGTATAGCATATAGCGGATGCCACAGGCTCACGCAATATGTAATGCATCGAATGCAGATATATAACGGATGCTACACGCATCCTACATAATATTAGGATAAAACACCTATGAAATCTCTATGAGATAGGATAGGGTGTTTTTATTTGCATGGGATTTTTACAAAGGCCCGCTCACAGCACTTTTGGACAGAATCGACTGTTTTCTATGACTAGTTATAGGAAAATGAAAGTACTTTCAGTGCAATTATTAATAGACGAAATATAGGAAATCGTTGTATCATATTTCTAATAGACATTTTCTTTACTACAGTACTAGTAAAAAGGAATGGAATTCTCGGTGCGGTGGGGAAAAGAAATGCTAAATCAATGAAATGCTTCATGTAAGTACATGCTAATGGATAGGGAGGATGACTATGTTAAGTGATATTGAAATTGCCCAACAGGCAGAGATGAAACTGATTGTGGAGATTGCGAAACAATGCAATCTAACAGAAGATGAATTAGAATTATATGGAAAATATAAAGCGAAAGTGTCCTTTGATGCGATGGATCGCCTACAGGACAAGCCAGATGGAAAACTGGTGTTGGTGACGGCGATTACCCCAACTCCAGCTGGGGAAGGCAAGTCCACCACTACTATCGGGTTAACACAAGCCTTACAGCAAATCGGAGTGAACAGCATTGCTGTACTCCGTGAGCCATCTTTGGGGCCTGTATTCGGCATGAAAGGTGGCGCCGCTGGCGGTGGTTATGCCCAAGTGGTGCCGATGGAAGATATTAACCTTCACTTTACGGGAGATATGCATGCCATTACAGCTGAAAATAATTTGCTGGCTACTATGATTGACAATCATATTTTCCAAGACAATGCATTACAAATCGATGTGCGTCGTATCAGCTCGGAAACGTGTGCTAGATATGAATGATCGTGCCTTGCGCAACGTGGTCCTTGGTATCGGTGGGCCTATGAGTGGCGTGCCACGGGAAGATCATTTCATGATTACCGTTGCCTCTGAAATTATGGCTATCTTGTGTTTAGCTCGTGATTTGGAAGATTTGAAAAGAACGATTTGGTCGCATCGTGATCGGTACGAACTTATCTGGAGAGCCTGTATTTGTACATCAATTAGGGATGCGAAGGGGCGATGGCATTGTTGATGAAAGATGCAATCAAAGCGAATTTAGTGCAAACCTTAGAACATACACCTGTGTTAATCCATGGTGGTCCATTTGCCAATATCGCGCATGGTTGCAACTCCATTATTGCCACGAAACTAGGGCTTGAAGCTAGGGAGATGTAGTGATTACAGAAGCAGGCTTTGGCGCCGATTTAGGGCGGAAAAATTCCTTCACATTAAATGTCATTATGGGGGACATCTTCCCTGATGCGGTGGTTATCAGAAGCGACTATCCGTGCCTTTAAAAATGCACGGCATGTACCAAAAATCTGAACTGACGAAAGAACATGTGAAAGCCGTAGAACAAGGCTTTGTGAATTTAGGGAAACAAATTGCTAATATGCGTGCCTTTGGTTTACCAGTATTGGTGAGTATCAATAAATTTGCTACAGACACTCTGCGGAAATCGATGCCTTACTACAACTCTGCGATCACTATGGAGTAGACGTAAGTCTCAATGAATGTTGGGGAAAAAGGCGGTGCTGGCGGTATCGATATGGCACGACAAGTAATGGGGATGCTAGAGGGTACAGATATTCAGCCCACAGCTCTGTACGATGAAAGACAGTATCCCTAATAAATTAACTGCCATTGTGAAAAGAAATCTGTGGTGGCAAGGGCGTGGAATTTACTAGCGTCGCTGAAGAAACAAATTGCCCAACTGGAAGAGTGGGGCTTAGCAGACTTACCAGTATGTGTGGCGAAAACGCAATATTCCTGAGCGATAATCCAGAATTGTTAGGGGCACCAAGGGACTTCACAATTACTGTACAAGATGTGCGCATTGCTAATGGAGCTGGATTTATTGTGTGTCAAAACAAGTAATATTATGGTCATGCCGGGACTACCAAAACAAACGGCTGATTGGCTATGGATGTGACTAGCGACGTAACTATTCAAGGATTGTTTTAGGATAATTATGGAATTACATAGTGTATCCGTATTGAAATTTATTCAAGACTTAGGGTCTAGTGCACCGGCGCTGTGGCAAAGGTAGCGTTGTGACTTTATGAATGGTGCCACAGCTGGCTTTTACTGGAAATGGTGGCCAACTTAACCCTTGGAAATGCAAAAATACGAAGCTGTACACGAAGAGATGCGGGGCATTCAAGAGGCCATGTGTGTGTGAAAGAAGAATTTGTGCACTACATCAATAAAGATAGTGCTTTCGCATTTATGGAGTTGATGGATTCTTTCAAATTACCAAAAAGAGACAGAGGAAGAAAAATACATCGTAAAGAGGAGATTCAACGCACTACGAAACAAGCTGCATTGGTACCTTTTGAAATCGGTAAACTAGCGTATTCCTTGTTGTCAGTGGCAGAAACTGTTATCCTTAGAGGCAATGCGAACGCTATTACCGATGGCATGATTGCTGTTATTAATGCGAGAGCGAATGCAAAAAGTGCTTTCTTAAATGTGAAAATCAACCTTTTGGATCCATTCAAGATGCGGAGTTTGTAAAGGACTTGGCAGATGCCATGGACGAGATGGAGTCCGGTTTAGAGGCAGAGGAACAACGATTAGTAAGCCTTTGCTAAAACTATAACAGGGATGACCGTAGAATGAAGGTAAGTATATGGGGATAGAAATTCACTTTACTAGGAACGTCAGGCATACAAGCAGATGGGAAGGACGTATTTTTGCGTATGGGAAAGCACAGGCCTTAATTTACTACATGGTGGTGAAAGGCGTAGCCCTTCGAGATGAAATCAGTGGTTTATTGTAGCCTGAAAAATCCGAAGTGAGCGCTAGAAAAATTTAAGAAATGCCATTTATGAGGCAAAAATTATTGGGCAATGATGTCTTTATTTCGCCTAGAAATGCTGTGCTCCAGTGGAATCCGACGGCCCATATTTATGTGGATGTGCACTGCAGTTTTCAACGGAATCCGAAGCAATATGGATGTGTACAAAGGGAGTTCTTGCAGGGCTTTTTATGTGAAAGATGCAGATGCCTACGAAGAGTGGTATTTAGGAGAGCGGAGTCGTTTGAAATCCTCTATATGAATGCCGTGTATGCATTGGTGGATGCGGTATTGCAGATAAAAATATGACCTGTGTAGAGCGCTATATTCCCGTTTTATTGTCCTCATGATCCGTACAATGAGGAGCGATTTAGTGCCATTCTGGAACTGATGATGAGCCAAGGCTTTACCACGTTGGGAAAAACAGCTGTACCATCAACTGAAATGCATCTATACGGACGATTTAGAAGAAAGTGTGCCGGATTGTCTGCGAGAAGCTATGCATTTACCTAACACGCCGAAACAAGAGGCCGTAGACTTTGTGGAGCATTCCCTACTAAAAGGTCGTGACAAAGAGGCAGGAGAGGTGCAAAAGTATTTGCATTACTTTTGAGGACACTCCAAAAGCGTTGCGTATTGTAGGTGATGCGGGCAGTGGAAAAACGAGTCTGTGTGAATTACATCAAGGGTAAGGGTGCACCCTATGCGTCGCATCTTGGAAAGCCAATGTTATGAAGAAGAACAGGGCTTGCTGTTACATGCTTGGATTCCTGTGATTCGGAAGGTCTTAGAAGAAATTGAATTACAGGGCCTAGAGGATAGAACTACGTCGTATCTATGAAATTTTCCCCAATTGGACCGCCGTATGGCACGAGATTTGGGCTTTTTGAAGTGAAAGAAGCATTGCCTTTCGATGTAGTCTACCAAGCTGTATCTACAATGTTATTGCAAGTGTCGGAAGAGATACCGTTGACGCTTATTTTTGAAGACATCCAATGGATGGACTCTTTGAGTTTTTCCTTGCTGAGTTTGTTGTTGTTGCATCATAGCTCAAAACGATTGATGATGATTGTTACCGATGTGGAGAACATACAATCTATGCCGCTTCGCACCTTGCAGAGCTTGGAAAAGCAAAAAGCGTTAACATGTATCGCCTTGTTGCCACTTTCAGAAGAGGACATGAAGACATGGATTTTACAACGGAACCGACATTGCAAAAGATTCCGAAGTTGTGAAGCAATTGGTGGAAGTGAGCTGAGGCAATTTGTTAGTCTTAACAGAGAGTCTGCAATTGTGGAAAGAATATGGCTCTATTTATGGCCTTACAAAAGACATGGAGCTGTTGTACAGCATGTGATACCTTATCGGAACAAGAACGAAAAATTAGTGGACTTTATTAGCCTATCCTACAATGAAGCACCGTTGGGCATTCTGGAACAATACATGGGGCTCGACAAGTTGCGTTTGCTAGCCTTATTAGAAGGGGGTAGAAGGAAAAGGCTTTTATTGATTACCGCACCCAAAGTGGAGAAGTGCAGTATTTCTGCGACAATATAAATGTAAAGAATATTTGCGAGAACAGCTGACATCGATAGCGACAAATTTTGCACGCCTATTTAGGCGAGGCTTGGGAAAAACGGTTGACTCACTCAAGGAAGATATGATTCGGTATAAGCAATTGGAATTTCATTTCCGTGAGGCGGGGCAATATCAAAAGGCTGTGATGTACAAATTAAAAGCTTTTTATGCATTATTTGAACTTTAACAAAGATGCCTCTCCAGAACTAGGGTGTGGGGGAATTGTCCTCTGTCTATGCCGGGTATTTCATGGAGAAGCGACGGGCAAAAGCCTTGCAAGAGATTGAGGACGACTTGGCCTATGTGTACAAATTATACGGGGAAGCGTCAGAGGTGCGAGCCTTGGAACTGCCTTATTTGTACAGGGGGCTGGTAAATACCATATGAGCGTAGGCGATCACGAGCGCGGTGTGCGATACTTTCGAGAATTGCTAGATGAAAGTACCTCCAAGACGCATCGAACTACCAATCAGGCCTATAAAGAACTCATTTATTACCATTTGCAAATGCGCCATATCTTTGGAAATTCATCAGTATACAACGAAGGCTCTGGCATTGGCGGAGCTGTACCATTTCAAAAAGGAAATTGGCATTATACTGCGTTTGGAAAGCGCCGAGCTTTCATCATGGAAGGGCAATCGATACAGGCGATTCACTCTCTGAAAGAATCCATTCGATTGTTCTCGGTGACCCAAACGGTGGCTCGTCGGTATGCCATCAATATTGCATGCTTACAATTATTTAGGAGATATTGCAAGAAGTCGCATGGAATTTAGGAGGGCCCTCGCTATGTATACAAAAAGCCTCCATTATTGCGACAAAGAAGAACTATATAGTTCTGGATTGTCTTTGCTACCAATGCGGGCATGACGGCTTTTTGCCTTGCAACGCTATGAGTTAGGTCGGAGTACTTTCATAAGTCCTATGAATTGTGTTTTGCAATATACCATCAGTCGAAGACGACTCTACTATTGAAGCGTATTTGGCTATATTGGCGCAACAACAAAAACAGACAGAGGAAGCCCTCGGATATTTGGAATCGGCTCGCACCCATGCGATGGCAACCACAACAACCAAGAGATGGGGCGTTTGCATTGGGCCATCACGTTTATCAAAGAAAACTATTCCAATGAGGACATAGAAACAGCGTTTCCAGAAAATTTGGACACCTATGGTACAATAGCATTGCAAAACAATTAGAGGGCTATGGAGATGTATGGGAACGAACGTACCTGAGCAGTTGCTCCAAGCCTAGTAAGTACAAAAGAAGGAGATCCCAGATGGATATTATAATGAATCCTATCGTCTTATCGGTGATTAGCATGTCAATCCTGTGTTTGCTACATGATTCAATGTGTTATTATCGGTTATCGTCGCCTTGGTGGCAGGCCCTAGCGAGGGCATGACGATGACCACCACCATCGAATCCTTAATCGGTGGTATGGGTGGTAACTCGGAAACGGCTTTTAGCTATATTTTTATTGGGGGCTTTTGGCCATTGTCATAGGTCGCCCAGACTAGCCACTGTAGTCACCAAGAAGATTACTAATATTGTAGGCACAAAAGAAAGTGGCATTTACCTTGCTCATCGCCTTTGTATCTTGTTTTTCGCAGAACTTAATTCCTGCGTATATGCCTTTATTCCGATCTTGATTCCCCTTGTTGGTGGTTGATGAACCGCATGAAATTGGACCGTCGTGCCGTGGCTTGTGCTTTTAACATTTGGGCTGAAAGCGCCCCTGATGTCGCTACCAGTTGGGTTCGGCTTGTTGTTTATGACGATTATAAAAGACCAAATGGTAGCTAACGGAGTGAATGTGTCTATCTCGGACATTGCTTCCGTTATGTGGATCGGTGGGGGTATCCATGATTGTGGGATTATTCCTTGCCATTGCTTACTATAGTCGAAACCGTGAGTATGAAGATATTGCGGTGGTGCAAGACGAATCTACGGAACATACAACACGAATGACGGCAGATTGTTGGAAAGGATTAGCAGGGGCGCTGGTGGCATTTGTGGCGCGACTCTACTTTAAATCCTTGCCGATTGGTGCTTTTGGCTGGATTAGCTGTATTCTTTTGCAACGGGCCCTCATCAAATGGTCTAAAATGGATGAAGATGTAGACGGCGGTATTCGCATGATGGGAACCATCGCCTTTGTGATGTTGATTGCGGCAGGCTATGCGAATGTACTACGTGAAACGAACTCTGTGGAACAGTTAGTAAATGCTACAGTGTCTATTATCGATTCTAAGTTAATAGGGGCTATCGTAATGCTTGTCGTAGGATTACTGATTACCATGGGTATTGGTACATCCTTTGGTACCATTCCAGTTATCGCATCCATTTACATTCCTATGGGATTGCACTTAGGATTCTCCGTGCCTGCCATCATCTTGTTGATCGGTATTGCAGTGCCTTTAGGTGATGCGGGATCCTGCATCAGACTCTACACTAGGGCCGACATCGGGACTCAATGCAGACGGACAACATAATCATATATGGGATACTGCGTAGCCCTACATTTATATTTTATGACATTACCTTGCTTGTGGGTGGTGTCGTAGGGGCGCTCATTTTATAATAGAAAAGGGTCGCTAGTAATATGTAGAGATACATTTTACTACAGTCCTTTATCGTATGGAATTATATAGAAATGATTGTGTTTCTGTTACAGATTAAGCGGAGTAAAGAATAGGGTAATATACATAATCATAAGTTAAAATAAAGCTATCAAGAAGTATACAAGTACGCTGAACACAATAATAAACAGAATTAAGGAAAAATAAATATACCAATAGATTCGAATCAACATAAATACGGTATCGATGAAATAGATAAGGGTAGATAAGAAAAATTTGAACATGAGGATGCTCCGTGAATTGCGTGCATTTTTCAAGAAATCAAGTTTAGAAAAATCAAGTTTAGAAAAATAAAGTGATGTCTAAAAGATGTCAACTTGAAAAAGTTGTACCAAATCAATTTTTAATGTTGAAAATACAAAGAACTGCACTGTTGTGTGGTTCTAACTATGGTGGAACACTGTGGGTCTCGAACCCCGGACCCTCTGATTAAGAGTCAGATGTCTCTGCCGCCTGAGCTAGTGTTCCATAAAATCTGTGAAGCTATGATTTCATTATAGACCTATCATTCAAATTTGTAAACGAAAAATTTATAATTCACATAGGTAACTACTTGCCATTTGCGATGTTCTATGTATAATAGAGAGGTCAGGAATTGCCCGGCTTTTTAGATTGCATTTGACATAGGCTCCCCACATGTGGTAGTCTATATTAGTATGTTTATGATGTAACAGCAGTCTAGGCACATAAAGAGAGGGTGTAAACTGATGCGTAACGCAGTAACTATGGCTTTGTACTGAATGCAAGCAACGTAACTATCAGACAAACAAAAACACAAACCCAGATCGTATTGAAAATGAACAAATTCTGCAAATTCGTGGTAAATACATCGTTACACCGTGAAACAAAATAATTATTAATTATTTGTTAACGTGAGGATGTGATATCATGGCAGTATCCAATTCAAAAGCTCAAACGCAACAAAACAACAACGGCAAATTCGTCCGTGAAGTTCGTTCTGAGCTGAAAGAAAGTAGTCTGGCCTACACGTAAAAGAACTTTGTGAATTATACATATGCTGTATTTGTAGCGGTATTATTAATTTCTGCTATTATCGGCGTTGTTGACGCAGTGTACCGCAGAACTTTTCAAATTATTGAAAAGCGCCAAGGTAGGAGCACTTTTAGATGGGAACAGATAAAAAGTGGTATGTATTACATACTTATTCAGGCTACGAAAAATAAAGTAAAAACCACTTTGGAGTTGAAAGTTCAAGCTATGGAATGGAAGATGTGATTTCGCATTTTTGATTCCGATGGAAGATGAAATCGACGAAAAAGATGGTGTAAAAGTAGTAAAACGCAAAGTCTTCCCAGGCTATGCGCTAGTTGAAATGGAAGTGAACGATGAATCGCGGTACGTGGTGCGTAATACACCGTGCGTAACAGGTTTTGTAGGTTCTGCCACCAAACCGCTACCACTATCTGATTCTGAAGTAGCCTCACATCTTAAAGTCCCGAGGACTTGATCAAGAAACCAACACGGAATCTTGATGTTGAAGTAGGAGAAACTGTTCGAATTATATCCGGTGCCTTTGAAGACAGAACAGGCGTTATTATTGAAATCAATCACGAACATTCTAAATTACGTTTAAATGTAGAAATGTTTAATCGTGAAACCCAGTAGAGGTAGAATATTCCTCAAGTTGAGAAAATTCTTTAACATATATTATAACCTAAAACTTTTAGGCTACTGGAGATAGGGTTAGTGAGGATGGGCAATTTCGCTCCGTTACCACCACATTTTGACGCAAGGAGGTAATCACCATGGCTAGTTAGTAAAGTTGTGAAATTACAGTGCGAGGCTCGGTAAAGCGAGTCCAACGCCACCGATTGGTCCAGCCTTTGGGTCAAGGGTGTGTTAACATCATGGGCTTCGTTAAAGAATTTAACGAAAGAACAGTTCTCAACAAGCTGGTCCCTTATCATCCCAGTTGTTATTACTGTATACGAAGATAGAAGCTCACTTTCATCACAAACTCCACCAGCCGCAGTTTTATTGAAAAGCAAAGAGGTATCCCAAAAGGACTGGAGTACCTAACCGTGATAAAGCATGTTGGTCGCGATAAAGTTCGTGAAATCGCTGAACTTAAAAATGCCTCGACCCCAAAATGCTAACACTGCAGAGCAAGCTATGCGTATGGTAGAAGGTACTGCACGCGCGATGGGCATTGAAATCGTTGATTAATCAGCGCACGGTATGTGACCACATATCGGTGGGAGGACATCCCGTTACACCACATGCGATGTAATAAAATGGCAAAAAGTAGGTAAGAAATATGCTGGAAGCAGTAAAAACTTATCGAAGCAGATAAATTCTACGAACCAGTAGAAGGTATTGAATTAGTTAAGAAAACTGCCACTGTACCCGGACGAAACAATCGGAAATCGCTTTCAATTTGAACGTCGATCCCTAAATACGCTGATCAACAAGTTCGTGGTGCCGTTGTATTACCACATGGTACAGGTAAAACTCAACGCGTACTCGTATTTGCGAAAAGGCGACAAAATTAAAAGAAGCTGGAGGATGCCGGCGCAGATATCGTTGTCCGAAGAATTAGTAGCAAAAGCACAAGGTGGTTTCAGCGACTTCGACGTTGTTGTAGCTACTCCTGACATGATGGGCCAAGTTGGTCGTTTAGGTAAAAATTTTAGGTCCCTAAAGGCTTAATGCCAAAACCCCTAAAAGTTGGTACTGTAACACCCGGACGTAGCTCGTGCTGTTAGCGAAATTAAAAGGGTAAAAATCGAATACCGTACAGACAAAGCTGGCATCATTGCTTGTCCTATCGGTAAAGCATCTTCGATGATGCGAAATTACTGATACCTGCACAATCGTCGATACTATTGTTAAAGCTAAAACCTGCAAGCAGCTTAAAAGGTCAATACATTAAAACTGTGACACTTAGTCTACTATGGGTCCCCGGCGTTCTAGGAACGTGTTTAAATTAACAAGCACTAACAAGGAACAATAATTATATATGTTCTCTTAGCTGTAGACGGTCGTATCATCTGATTTAATGAGGAAACCTTAGTTCGAGGCTGAATCCAACTATTATGGAGTTGAGCCCGACCTCAACGTTCGTTGAGGTCGTTTTTACGCTAAGATAGGACAGAAAATCACCAAAAATCTACAAGGAGCAGATTCTTAATGGCTGTCACCAACAAACAAACAAGCAGTTGTAGCTCAAAATGAAAAGAAACTCTTCGAAGCGAAAAGGCGCTGCATTAGTTGGTTATAGCGGTTTGACTGTTGCCTCAAGTAACAGATCTTCGTCGTAAATTTCTTTGGCTGAAGGTGTGGAACAGCGAATGAAAATACTTTGACCTCGCATCGTCGCTTAACGAATTAGGTTACGAAGTTTCTCTGAGCATTTAGAAGGTCCTACTGCATTAGCAACTTCTAGCACAGACGCTGTAGCTCCAGCTCGTATTCTTGAAAACTTCATTAAAAGACACAAAAACTGAAGCTGTTTAACTGTTAAAAGGTGTATTGTGGAAGGTGAAGTTCTTGACGCAAAAGTACAAGAAATCTGCAAACTCTGCCGAACCGCGAAGGTAGGCGCTTTTCCATGCTTCTTTCCGTGCTTCAAGCTCCAGTTCGCAATGTAGCGTACGCAGTAAAAGCTCGTTGCGGAAGCAAGACGAAAACTGTTGCATAATAAAACACAATTAACTAAGATAACATATATCAAAAATGGATATATCAATGGCGGCATTGAACATCGAAAACATCGTTGCTGAATTAGAAACTGCAAACTATTTTAGAACTCTAACGATCTTGTAAAGCAATCGAAGACAAATTCGGCGTAATCCGTCACGCTCCTGTGGCTGTAGTCGGTGTCGCTACTGGTGGCGCGAAGCCAACCGAATTCGACGTAATTTTGAAGACGCTGGCGCTTCCAAAATCAACGTAATCAAAGTTGTACGTGAAGCTACTGGTTTAGGCTTAAAAGAAGCCAGTTATGCCGTTGACGGCGCCTGTCGCTGTTAAAGAAGGCGTAGCTACTGCTGACGCTGAAGCTCAGTTAAATTAGAAGAAGCCGGCGCTACAGTTGGAATTGAAATAATTGATTCGTTAGTCATGAGCCCTTGAACATTCGTGTTCGAGGGCTTTTTATATCCATAATATTCGATATATGATATACTATATAGGTAGAGTTTAAATATCACAGAATAGAGGAAATTATGAAGTCTAATTTTTATCCCTAGTAAAACAAAAGATATAAAAGGCACACCTAGTGCACTGCAGTTTGTACCGCATATGACGGAGCAAATTGTACAGCACATGCAAAGTTTATCTAAGGAAACAACTGTAAAGCCTTGAAGATAAAAGGATACTGTGCTAGAGATGGTGTATGCGTTCTTCCAAGATTATGATAAGGAAGTAGAAGGGATGGCGAAAATTTCGTTGGCGATGTTGTCATTTAAAAATTTTGATTATGATGGACTTTCAGAGGAAGGAAAAATATGCTACAATACCTATGTATGGATAGGATCTGCCTTGTATGGTTTAGTAGCCCTAATAGTGGTATCAAAGGGTATCGGCTAGATTTAATTGATCCTGCATTGAAAGCAGAAAACGAACTCTATGCATGGTGGCAACCTCTTGATTGATGCCGCAGGTTGAGGAAGATTGGATTCTAAATTTGGCATCTACGAATATTCTAATGGATTAACCATCCCAAGATGGTGACCGTAGAGTTTTTAGAACATCGCAATGGTGATGGAAACAATTAAGTACTTTATCGAAACAGATGCGTGGTTCATTGGCGCATTATATCTGTGAACATCGAGTGATGGAACTCTGGCAGTTACCAAAGGAATTAAAAAGGATTTGTATTGGATCCATTGCTCCATAGCTATAGATGTCAATTACTATTGTCATCGTGAGTGAAATTATAAGTATTATATGATCTAATAGAGGAATTATGACAGTAGATAGTATTTTTACAAAAGACCTTTGTCGGCGACGAGTGGTTAGCGGAAGAGGAACTGACGTTTTATGACCATTACCGATGAGGAACATTACAAAAATATATAAAAGCCTATGAGTAAAGTCGCCATGTAGATAAGGTAGCTCTATTACCGTGGACTACTGAGTTTTCCAATCGTTGCATCAAAACTGTTTATATTGTGGTATTCGTCATGAAACAGTAAAACGGAACGCTTTGATATGTCCTGTGATGACGTATTAAAATGGCGCAATGGGCCTATGACCATGAATACGGCTTTGATACATTGCAGCTGGTGAGCGCAGCAGATGATACCTTTTGTAGATTATGTGGGTGGAGTTAATCTGAGATATTGCGTTAAGCAACAATGAGTTAGGCATCACCTAGTGTGTGTGGGTGAGCAGTCAGAAGCAGCTCATCGCCGGAATGCGTGAGGTCGGTGCAGACCGCTACCTTCTTCGTATTGAAAACGACGAACAAAAGACTTATTTTGAGATGATCCATCCTATGGATGCCTTGCACTCTTCGAGACTCGTGTGAATTGGTTTGAAAACTTTGGCAAGCGTAGGTTCCCAAGTGTATTGGTAATATGGATTGATTTGCCAGGCAAACCTTAGACGACTTGGTGAATGATATCTTATTCTATCGTGATATGGATATTGATATGATCTGGTATGGGTCCTGCGTGGTCATCATGACACACCATTAGGCAATGAGCTCTAGAGCTGTGGTATTGACTCGCAAGAGGGCAAATTAGGAATGAGTGCAGTTAGTCTTAAAAATGATTGCCTTAACTCTGTCTCTTCCTGAAAGATGTCATATTGCCGTACTACAGCTTTTTACAAGGGCATTAGATAAATTGGGCCGTGAAAAAGGTTTGCGCGGAGCGAATATTCTCAATGCTGATCATATAGGACAGAGCATCGCGCAAAAATATTTGCTGTACGATAATAAACCGTGTAGATGATAATGCGGACCAATGAAGAATGTTTAACTCCGTCGAGTGATGTCTATTGGTGACCGTGTAGGCTGGAAAGGCACTCGCAACATTACAAAAACGGATTCTATAACTTTCATGGAGGTGACTGATGAATCGTATTAAAATGAAATATTGCGACATAATCAAGAATTTTTGACCATACTAACCAAGAACATGGGGATGAAGTGCAACAGTGAGTAAGGTACAACCCGTGAAATTGCAATTTTGACCTGTATGGATACAAGATTGGTAACTTTATGGAGCAAGCCTCGGCATTGAACGAGGCCATGAAGGTGATTAAATCGGCAGGCAATTCCATTTCTGGTATGTCTGATAGCGTGGTGTAGCTCTGTGCAGTATTTATGAGCTAGGAGGCGAGAAATTTTCGTCAGTTGGACACTACGAATGTGGTATAGCGAAGACTACTTTGAAAGTTTAACCAAGGCTATGTTATCTCGTGGTGTAGCCACAGAAGCAATTCAAAATGGTGCATCATGAATTAGAGCATTGGGCAGATGGGTTCTTGCATCCAGTGACAATGTACAGGAAACGGTGAGATGCCCCGCATGAATCCATTGATTCCAAAAAGATGTGGCAGTCCATGGGCTCATGATGCATCCAAATACTGAGAAGTAGAAGTGGTAGAAGTTGGCTAGTGAACTATAAAGGATTTGGACAAAGTAGAATCAACTTATGGTATTTTAATGAGTATCCTCGGATGATCACTCAAGAGGCTGAAGAGATGGTCTACAACTGTTAGGTCGGGTTACTGGCGCTAGGGTTCGAACTCTGTCCTCCACATAGAAAAGAGCACATATGTCATATGTGCTTTGTTTTCTCTATTCCTAAAATCGTCAAATAAACGTCAAAAGTTATGGATGAGCATTCGTGCTGGTTATAATTAAATTTTATTTAATAAAAATACTATAAAAAGTGATATAAAAAATAGTATGAGATAATAACTATCTGTCATTTCACAAAATACGTAGACTCTGTATACTACAGACATGCAAATAAGAACACACTCACTTCTGGAGGTGTATATATCAGGAAGGAAGTAACCCGAAACGAGCGTAGGCAACAGCATGGATAGAAAAATTGAAACAACATCGTTTAGTTATGTGAACTCAAGCTCACACGTAAAGACACTAGCATCAAAGGCTGGCCACATCCTTGGACTTCTGAATTGCAAGACGAAGAAGTTGTAGAAGTATTTGTAGCAGAATGTCACAGTCATTAATTTAGCGTACTTTCCTTTATATAGAGGACTAGAAGACAAAAACCACGGTGAAGGAAGACACCGTGGTTTTTTGTTGCTTATTTTAAAGTTTGTGATCCTTTGTAAAGAATTTGAGTCAGGAAACCGTATTTGATGAGTATCAGTTGTATATGTTAGATGTATAGCTTATTCTTCAGATATATCGGTGGTATACGGTAATTCTACCATGGAAGGTCTTGCACCATGGGTTAGGTGGCCCCCAGTTAGATTGGTCAAATCTGTTTCTAGATCAGTGACGTATCTGTTCTGCCATAGACTTTCGACTAGATACTGATTGGTAAAGGGATGCCGTAGTGAAGCCCCTAATGTTTGCAATTGTCTCGATGGAACTAAAGTTGGAAGAAGTGATAGAGATTGTTACAATCTTGACGAGGTGCAATGAGTAGTTTAGGACCTTCTGACAGCCCTACCGCACTATGAGAGTAGGCCTGAATGAGACCACCAGCACCCTAATTTAATACCGCCAGGCAACGAGTTACAAACGACTGCCATATCGTGATTCTGGTCTCTTTAATACTCAAAGATAGGTTTCTCTCTGCAGTGCCGAAGGCCGCTGTCAGAGGATCGTTGTTGTTCTACGAGAGCCACGCACAGGCAGTAGTTGTGGGTGGCATCCCATCTTTTGAAAATGCGCCGATAAAAGCTTGTGCTCCCGTTTACTAGACAAGTGCAATGGGTTGCAATAAAGCGATTTTTCTATGATATATTCAGTTCGAAATTCGTTGGCTCAGGTAAAGTATACAGATTGGGGAATATCTGACATAAGAACCTTAGGGAATAATAAAAATTAGTTTACATATTTGTCATTTTATAGTATAACATAACTTAGTGGTATACCGCCGTTTATTCAAAAAGACTATGAAAAAGGATATATGTTAATATATTTATATCAGAAAAATTAGATATATGTTAATATATTTATATCAGAAAAATTAGATATACTATATAAAACTGTACGTAATTAGATAACTATGCTAAAAGAAGAGTTTTCTATTGTAGGCATGCACTGCGCGAAATCTTTGTGTAGGGCGTGTAGAAAAAGTAGTTAGCAACTAGATGGTGTAGAAGATGTGAAAGTCAATTTGCTGACCAATAAAGGAACAGTGACCTACACAGAAGATAATACTGCGATAGGTGCCGTAGAGTGATTACGCCATTGAAAAATAGGCTTTGGTGCCTCATGTGCTACAGATGAAGGTGTGCGGTAGAGCAACCATCCCATCAAAAGCAATACATACGATTAGGTGGCGCGCTCATGGCGATCCCTACGATGGTATCTATGGATGGGTCACTATCTGTGGCATTGGGCTGATGCTATCCCATGAAATCGAACTAGTCTTAGCTACCATCGCTCAATTTGGAGCGGGTTGGATTTTTATACCAGTGCCTTTCTGCACCATTCGCAGGTACACTTACCATGGATGTACTAGTAGCATTGGGCACTGCAGCCCTATGGGTTCTAGTATCTCATCAAATGGTGGTGGGAACCATGATGTCTATTTTGAAACCTCTGCGTGGCTCATTACTTCATTTTACTAGGCAAACTATTAGAGGATATCGCTAAGGGTCGTACGTCCGAGGCTATCCAAAAATTAGTACATTACAACCGAGTGAAGCCTACGTGAACGCAATGGGGAGTGGATGGACATTCCTACGAAGGAGATTATCCTAGGCGATAAAACTCAGGTGCGGGCCGGTGAAAAAGTGCCGTAGACGGTATTATTTTAGAAGGTAATTCCACAGTGGATGAGGCTATGCTGACAGGTGAAAGTGCGTACCTGTAGAAAAAGGTCGTTCCATGCCAAGTCATGGGCGCCACAGTCAATGTATCGGGTACTATCGACAGTGAAAGCTACTGCTATCGAAGAAACTAAGTGTTATCCCAAATTATCAAAGTGGTGGAACAAGCGCAAGCGTCTAAAGCGAGCATTCAGCGTATCGCCGATGTGGTGGCATCCTATTTTGTACCGGCGGTTATCGGAATTGCTGTCCTTACAATGGGAATTTGGTATTTCGGATTAGGATCTCACCGTAGGAGATGCTTTATTATATGCAGCACAGCAGTACTTGTCATTGCCTGTCCGTGTGCCTTGGGATTAGCGACACCAACATCGATCATGCAGGCTCAGGACTTGGGGGCAGAACATGGGGTGCTCATTAAAAGTGCAGAGTTTCTAGAAAAGCAGTGTCATATCAATGCGATTATTATGGATAAAACAGGGACGTTAACAAAAGGGGAACTATCTGTTACAAAAAGTGATATACAGCAGGGGATGAAATGTAATTTGGCTTTCACAGTAAACCTTGAAAAAGGATCAACCCATCCTATTGCACAAGCTATCGCTAAATACGGGCTAGCAAAGGGTACCACAGATGATTGTGAAAGATTTCCAAGACATTCCGCAAAGGGTTAGAAGGACGCATAGCAGACAAACATGTTACAGTCGGTCATACTCACGGATGCAAGAGCCAGGCATTGACATAACGCCATGGCAAGCAGAGATTCACAGCTTGGAAGAACAAGGCAATTCCGTATCCATCTTAGTTGTGGATGGTGTAGTGCATGGCATTTGGGCTGTAGCGGATACATTGCGACCAGAAACGCCAGAAGTGGTAAAAAGCCTACAAGATCAAGGTATTGAGGTATGGATGGTAATAGGGGACAATGCGCGCACAGCGAATTCTGCGTAAGCGCGCAGGAATCACCCATGTGGTAGCGGAAGTACTGCCGCAAGATAAAGCAAATACCATCGCTACATTACAAAGCCAAGGAAAATCCGTTGGCATGGTGGGAGATGGTATCAATGATGCGCCAGCCCTAGCGCTAGCAGATATTGGAATTGGTATCGGTCACGGCACAGATGTAGCCATTGAGGTCGTAGAATAGCTGGTGCGAAATGATTTGCGTACCTTAGTACAAGCCGTGGCGATTAGTCGCAAAACGATCACAAATATTAAACAGAATTTATTCTGGGCATTAATCTTCAACTGCATTGGCATTCCATTGCGCCATGTAGCTATTTAGGTCCTATCATTGCTGGCAAGCAGCTATGGCATTTTAGCCTGTCACTGTGGTAAGTAATGCATAGCGGTTAAAACGTGCAAAAAGTATAATCATCGGCTTATATGATGATCCGGAGAAGTTCATAACTTTATTGTAATATCTATGTCATAGGACTTATATGAACATTCACCGTATGCTATATTATTAGAAAAGGACTATAACAAATACGAACTAGAAATGATTTGCTATAGTCCTTTTTGTGATGTTATACAAAATGCTGGAATTATGTATATAAGTGTGGTCAGTAATAGTTTTAACATTAGAAATAGAGCCCCAACTCAAGGGAAGAAGAGTTGGTGGTTTTGGATCTTTGCGTCCCCATCTATTTCACTCAAAGGTCAGTATATTCTAATAGTATGGGCGTACGTATTTGAATCAACCTTTTGTGCTTAGATTTACTGAGCAGTGTTGCCGCTCATAATGCGGTTGAACATAGCGTGGATTTCCCTCGAAGATTGACCTTCTTCACGAGTCGCCTCAATATGGCGCATTGCCAATCGTATGCGTGCTAATTTTTTCTGGATCAGTCTGCGTAGAATTCGCGACCTTGTGTCCACATGCGTGAGGATGAGCCTCCTTATACAATACAGTTTATACTTATTAACTTGCTCATTGAGGACTCCTCACATCTTGTACCTCGTCCTCCGGTATTATAATAAAGTATATGGTTGTGGTGGAGCTCAAACAAATAAAAATAATTATTTTTGAAATTTTTATTCTTTATCAACCGTTGATACTACAGTGTTTTTGATGACTGAAAGTTTTTGGGGACTCGACTTTTTATGAGAATTAATTTAATAATGTATCATGAATGAAAGTTGATATGTTAAAAAGCCCATAATTATGCTATAGTATAGATATGACTAAAACTAGTATACCTATAGTTTAGTTTTTGTTTGGAAATCGATGAATTACATGAAGTATCATCATAGAAAAGGACGGTGTCTATGCGAAAATATTTATATGACGATTGGAGATGTGTCGAAGATTTACGGCATATCGAAAAACAAACTATCCTATATTAGAAAAATTAGGATTGTTCCCGCAAAAATTGAAGAGAATGGATACCGCTATTACACATAATAGAAGAATGCTATCGACTAGAGATTATTGACTTCTGAAAAATTGAATCTTCCTTGAAAGATATCCAAGACTATGGAACATCGAGGCACATAGCTGAAAACCCGTCAGAAGAAGGCGGTAGGATTTGATCGAGATTAATGAATCATACACCAATAAGATGAATTTAGAGAGAACTGTTTCAATTTGGAACGAGATTTATTCTAAACAGATTGTTCTTCTGGTATGAAAAGAAGAATCCTTCTATGCCTTTAACGCCGTACGATGCCGCAGAAAGGAAAAGAAGAAAGTATTTACGCTATTAGAATATCAGCGCAGCTTTTTGCAAGATATTCCTTTTAAAGCCATTCAAATTGGTATGGCTATTGATGGTGAAGTCTATGAACAGGGGATATCATCAAATACAGTCATTATTGCACCGATGCAGATTTGATTATGAAGGCGATATGGAGATCGTCACGTCCGCGGGGGATGTATTTAGAAATGTTCTATACGGGGACTCCTGAAGAACAGGCGCAGGATGCTACTGATAAGGTCAGCAGTTACTTGTCCTATGAAGGATTTGCAAAATCGTCATATAGCATAGGAAATCAGCGAAATTATTGGACAGAAATCAGATCGGAGCACCTATCTATCTAAAAATTACATCCTGTTGAGGAATAGACTGTAAAGGTAATTTACTTTACAAACTATTGACAAGTCTTGTAAATATTGGTAATATAGGGTGTAAATATTTTTGCTTGACAGATGATACTTAAAAGGAGCGCTGAGGAGGGACCATGGAAGAACGAAATGACAATTAGTTTGTTATTAGATTTTTATGGATCCTTGCTGACGGAGCGACAATGAGAGTGTTACGCTTTTGCATCACGAAGATGATGTCATTAGGTGAAATTGCAGAAGAATTGAGCATCTCTGACAAGCTGTTCACGACAATATTGAGCGAGCGGGTCCAGTATGGATACCTATAGGAAAATTACACCTTTATTGAACAATATTTACGACGGCAAATAGATTGTGAAGGAAATTGAAAACACAATTGGAACTCAGTCACATCATGTCGATTCTAACTATTATTAACACAATTGGAGGCTAGTATGGCTTTTTGAAAATTTAACACATAAATTGCAAGAAGCTTTGCATCCTTAAAAGGAAAAGGTAAAATTTCTGAAGATGATGTCAACCTAGCGTTGCGATGCAAGTTCGCTTTTGCCTTGTTAGAAGCGAGACGTAAACTTCGCAGTAGCGAAAAGATTTCATTGCTCGTATAAAGGATAAAGCTTTTGGGAAGAAGTGCATCGGCTCCCTGAACCCAAAGCGCAAACGGTCATTAAAATTGTGAATGACGAATTGACGCTTTTATTAGTGGTACTGAAAGTCGCATTATGATTTCTCCGAAAGCGCCGACCATCATTATGTTGGTAGGTTTGCAAGGGCAGGTAAAACGACGACGGCTACGGTAAGTTGTCCGCTACATCTTCGCAAAACAAGGGAAACACCCAATGCTCAGCAATGGATGTATATCGTCCACGAACGATTAAACAGTTGCAAGTCCTTGGTCTACAAATCGATGTACCGGTCTATGCCAACGAAACAGCGAGGGCAAATCCGTAGAAATTGCCCAATGGTATTGAAGAGGC
>BNJV01000665.1_pt1 | contig 117830 bp, 135 predicted proteins | sample 8540591 | NCBI WGS metagenome assembly BNJV01 (sample SAMD00202457, study PRJDB9452) | human saliva metagenome | host: Homo sapiens
GTATCCTGTAAACGTTTCCGTAAACGGTTACGAGTAAAAGGGGTTTTGAATGACGACAATTAAAAGATATTGCACGTATTTCAGGGTATAGCATTGGAACAGTTTCCAGAGTTATCAATAACCATCCTGATGTTAGTGCGGTAGCAAAGAGAAAAATTGAAAAAGTAATCAAGGACGAAAAGTTTGAGCCAAACTCAAATGCGAAACTTTTAAAACAATCTGCGACATCCGCAATTACGATTTTGATTAAAGGATTGCACAATGCCTTCTTTAGTATCATTGTCGAAAAGATGCAAAGTTATCTGCAGGAAAGTGGTGAAGATGTCTCTGTCGTATACTTGGATGAACTTGAAAATGAAGTGGAAGTAGCAATTCGCATCTGTAGTGAGAAGAAACCAAAGGGTTTGATCTTCTTGGGTGGCAATCAGAAATATTTCCGTGAGTCATTTGCGAGTATTAAAGTGCCATGTGTATTATGTTCAGAAAGCGCAGCAGAGATGAACTTTAGTAATCTTTCTAGCTTTACAACGGATGATAGAGAAGCGGCACGCGCAGCAGCGGAATACTTGATTCGCTCGGGACACAGAAAGATCGGCATTGTATGTGGGTCGGCTGTATCGGAAGCTGGATTGATTGGTTCAAAACGTGTGGAGAGTGCAATCGCAGCGTTTAAAGAAAACAAGATACCGTTTAATAAACGTAAGCAGTTTGTGCCAGGAAAGTTCTCGCTTGAAGATGGATATAATGGTACGATAAAATTATTAGATAGCTATCCAGAGGTTACTGCGATCTATGCGGTCAGTGACGTTGTGGCAATTGGTGCATTACGTGCAATCAATGACCGTAAACTAAAGGTGCCACAAGATATATCCATCATCGGCAACGATGGAATTGACTTTGCAAGGTATGTAACACCGCGTCTAGCAACTGTCGAACAGGATGTTTCACAACTTGCCAAACGCAGTGTAGATGACTTGTTATTAAGATTAAATTACAATAAACCTGTAATACATGAAATTATTCCATTTCATGTATTAGCAGGAGAGAGTATTCGTATACAAAAACCAGTGGAGGAAAAGTAAGATGTCAACAGTAAGTCTAAAGCATGTCCAAAAAATTTACCCAAACAGTGGTGAGGTAAAGAAGAAAAAGAAGGGCGAAGTTAAGAAAACAAACCTAAAGATCACAGATGAAGGTGTGGTTGCGGTTGATGATTTCAATCTAGAAATTGGCGATGAGGAATTCATCGTATTAGTAGGTCCTTCTGGTTGCGGTAAGTCCACAACATTACGTATGATTGCGGGATTGGAAGATATTACACGTGGAGAATTATTCATCGATGGTAAGCTAATGAACAATGTATCTCCTAAAGACCGTGATATTGCGATGGTTTTCCAGAACTATGCATTATATCCACATATGAGTGTTCGCCAAAATCTCGAATTCCCACTCAAGATGCATAAGGTTCCAGCTGATGAAATCAAGGCCAAGGTTGAAGAGGCAGCCGAAATCTTAGACTTAACACCATATCTAGACCGTAAGCCAAAGGCTTTATCCGGTGGACAAAGACAGCGTGTTGCGATTGGACGTGCAATTGTACGTAATCCAAAACTATTGTTGATGGATGAGCCACTCTCTAACTTGGATGCGAAGTTAAGAAATCAGATGCGTGCTGAAATCATCAAGTTAAGACAGAAGATTAAAGCAACATTTGTCTATGTAACACATGACCAGACAGAAGCAATGACACTTGGTGATCGTATCGTTATCATGAAGGATGGCGTTATCCAGCAGGTTGGAACACCACAGCAATTATTTGATCATCCAATTAATGAGTTCGTAGCAGGCTTTATCGGTATGCCACAGATGAACTTCTACAGTGGTGAGCTCTTAAAGAATGAAGCTGGTAAATACTGCGTGAAGTTAGATAATGCGATAATGGAAGTTTCTGAAGAAAAACAAGCTCTCTTAGCTGAAAAGAACGTAGAACCACAGCCAATTACAGTTGGTGTACGTCCTGAACACATCTCACTTGGTGGAGAGAGTGGCAAGACAATCGAAGGCATCGTTGACGTAAGTGAAATGATGGGTTCTGCAATCCACTTACACGTAAATGCATGTGGTAAAGACAGCATTATCATCGTTCCAACATTGGATTTAAATGGTAGAACATTCAAGATTGGCGATAAGATCGACTTTACATTCGGTGGTAATGTCATGCACATCTTTGGAAGAGAATCTCATCAGAATTTAGAGTATTAATTTTCAAAATTTCATAAAAAGATATTGAAATTTGAAAGCGCTTTGCATAAAATAAAACTATAGAGTTGTAAACGTTTCCAGTAACGTTTACGAAATCATAGACTTTTTCGGGAGGAAAACATGAAAAGTACAAAGTTAGTATCACTTGGTATGGCTGCTTTAATGGGTATCTCTGCATTAGCAGGATGCGGCGGCAAGAAAGAATCAAACACAACAGCTTCAGATTCAAAGGAAGTAACACTTACAGTGTGGACACCATCTGAAGACCAATCAGACGAACAGGGCAACTGGCTCAAGAAGCAATTAGACGCTTTCCAGGAAGCTCACCCAGAATGGAAGTTAACATTCAACACAGGCGTATGTCCTGAAGGTGATGCGAAGACATTAGTAGCAGCTGACCCATCAGCAGCAGCTGACGTTTACATGTTCGCAAACGACCAGATTCCAGATTTATTAAAGGCTAACGCTATCGCTGAATTAGGTGGATCTGCAGTTGAAGCAATCAAGAAGAACAACAGTGACATTACTGTTGATACAGTAACTTATGAAAACTCTGTATATGGTGTTCCATTTACAGCAAACACATGGTTCATGTACTATGACAAGCGCGTCTTCTCTGAAGATGATGTTAAGAACTTAGACACAATGCTTACAAAGGGTAAGGTTGGTTTCCCACTCTCTAACTCTTGGTATATTCAAGCATTCTACGCAGCTAACGGATGCACATTATTCGGTGAAAATGGAGCAGATGCTAAAGCTGGTATCGATTTTGGTGGTGAAAAGGGTACAGCAGTTACAAATTACTTAGTTGACTTAGTTCAGAATCCTAACTTCAAGGATGCATCTGGTCTAACACCAAGCACATTAGCTGATGGTACAGTCAATGCATTATTCTCAGGTACTTGGGATTACAAGGCAGTTGTTGACGCTTAGGTAAAGAAAACGTTGGTATTGTAGCTCCTCCTAAGTACACATTAAATGGTAAGGAATTACAGTTAAAGGCATTCGCAGGTTCTAAGGCTATTGGTGTTAACCCAACAAGTAAGAATCCAGAAGTTGCAGTTGCATTAGCTTCATTCTTAGGTAGTGCAAAGGCTCAACAAGCTCACTACGACTTACGTAATATCATTCCTACAGACACATCATTGAATGTTTCTGATGCATTGGCTAAGGCACAGATGGATACAATGGATTTTGCTTCAATTGTACAGCCACTACAGTCAGGCATGGCTCAATATTGGACACCAGCAGAATCAATGGGTAAGGAAATCGTTGCCGGTACAGTAACACACGAAAATGCTGCTGAAAAGACAGAGAGCATGAACAAGGCAATGAACACTGCTTCCGTTCAATAATATTGCATTACTGATTAAAAGAATGTGGTTGAGATACTTATTTTAACCGCATTCTTCTTCGTTTATAGAATTGAGGTAATCGTATGGAAAATAAAAAGATTCAGGACAAAGTCACCGTGTTAAAAGCGATAACATCAGGTGATTTACAAACGAAGCTATCCATCCCATTTATGGGACTTGGTGTATTTTTGAAAGGGCAGAAAATTAAAGGTTGCCTCATATTCCTTCTAGAAGTAGCTTTCTTCTTATATATGGCTACTTCTGGTATCCATGCTTTATCATTGTTACCGTCACTGGGTGATCAAGCACAAGGCAAAGTATGGAATGAAGCAAAGCAAATTTTCGAATATTCTGCCGGAGATAACTCACAGCTCATTCTCTTATTTGGTGTTGTAGCATTATTTGTTATCGCAGGTTTTATCCTCTTATGGATATTACAGATCAAACATGCATACAAACTACAATTAAAGAAAGCAAATAATGAACATATCAATTCCTTTAAGGAAGATTTGAAGTCTCTATTAGATGGAAACTTACATATCACATTGATGTCATTACCTTGTGTTGGTATCTTAGTATTCAATATCGTGCCATTGGTTTATATGATTAGTATGGCATTTACATCTTATTCCAAAGAAGATGAACACTTACAGTTGTTCGATTGGAATGGACTAACACAGTTTAAGCGTGTATTAAACTTCAGTGGTAATATGGGTAAACAGTTCTGGCATGTTCTTGCTTGGACAGTTGTTTGGGCTCTTGTTGCGACATTCTTAAACTACATTACAGGTATGATCCTTGCGATGATTATCAACCGTAAGGAAACAAAGGCAAAGGGATTCTGGCGTTTCTGCTTTGTATTATCTATTGCTGTACCACAGTTTATTTCCTTGATGATTATGAACATCATGTTACAACCATCAGGCGCAATCAACGTATTACTACAGAATAGTGGAGTTATTAGTGCACCTCTACCATTCTTAACAGATGCGATGTGGGCTAGAATCACAATTATTGTAATCAACTTATGGATTGGTATTCCATATACAATGTTACAGGTTACAGGTATCTTGCAGAACATTCCAGGTGAGCTCTATGAAGCAGCTCGTATGGATGGTGCAGGACCAGTGATGATCTTCTTTAAGATTACACTTCCATACATGTTATTTGTTACTACACCATACTTGATTACATCATTTGTTGGTAATATCAATAACTTTAACGTTATCTATCTCTTGTCAGGTGGTGGACCAACATACGTTGGAGATACTGCAGGTCAGACAGACTTGCTTGTAACATGGTTGTACAAGTTAACAATCGATCAACAGTACTATAACCTAGGTGCAGTTATCGGTATCTTGACATTCATCATCTTAACAACAGTCACATTGATCACATATCGTAGATCGAAGTCTTATCAGAATGAGGAGGCGTTCATGTAATGAGTACGAATACACTAAAACGTAATAAAAAGAGCGTATCTAGCCGTGTTAGTAACTTCTTCGTTCATGTTTTTCTAGCAATGCTAGCAGCGGTATGGGTATTACCAATTTTCTGGATCATCCTAACAAGCTTTAGAGCTGAGCAGGGATCCTATGTAAGTACATTCTTCCCTAAGGGATATACACTTGCAAACTACATTAAGTTATTTACAGACCGTAACGTCTTAAACTTCCCACGTATGTTTGCAAATACACTCATCATCGCAGTATTCACATGTATTATTTCAACATTCTTCGTATTATCTGTTTCATATAGCTTATCTCGTATGCGTTTCAAGCTACGTAAGCCTTATATGAACTTAGCGATGATTCTTGGTTTATTCCCAGGATTCATGGCTATGATTGCAGAATACTATATCTTAAAGGCACTTGGTTTAACAGAAGGATCTGCAGTACGTCTAGCATTAATTATTGTTTATTCTGCTGGTACTGGTTTAGGCTTCCAAATTGCCAAGGGTTACTTTGATACGATTCCACGTTCTGTCGATGAAGCAGCGATTATGGATGGCGCTACACAGTGGCAAGTATTTACAAGAATTACAATGCCATTATCAAAGCCAATCATCATCTATACAGTTATGACTTCATTTATCGCGCCATGGGTAGACTTTATCTTTGCGAAGGTTATTGTTCGTGCTAACGCAGATCAATTTACAGTCGCAATCGGTTTATGGAATATGTTGCAGAAAGAATATATTAACCAATGGTACACAAGCTTCGCAGCTGGTGCGGTTATTATCTCTCTTCCAATCGCAATCTTATTCGTATACATGCAGAAATTCTACGTTGAAGGAATGTCTGGCGCAGTTAAAGGATAACAAAACAAAAACGGTAGAACCTTTTGGTCCTGCCGTTTACTTTATAAAATTGTAGTATGATAGATATGAATCAGGAGGAACCACATGAAAACATATATCTTTGACTTGTATGGAACACTCATTGATATTCATACTGAATTACATAATCATAAGGTGTGGAAAGCACTATCAGACATGTATGCATGTTATGGTGCAATCTACACTCCAGAACAGTTTGAACAAGCATATTTAAAATTTAATGAAGAAGAGTGGAAGCGAGTAGAAGAATTACATCCTGATACATATATAGATATACAATTTAAAAATGTATTCAAACGTCTATATGATGAAGCTCCAATTCACAAAAAAGTATTACCAATTCAAGACATAGAGACTTGGCTACTTTTTGTGGAATCAGAGTTTAGACGTTTAACAAGAATACGTTGTAAACCATATCGCAATACTATCAAAACATTACAAACACTAAAGCAACAAGGTCATCAGATTATCTTACTGTCAAATGCGCAACGTTCCTTTGCGCTGGCGGAGATGGGTATCTGTGATTTAATCCCATACTTTGATCATATGTATATCTCTGCTGATTACGGTATCCGTAAGCCAGAGAAAGCATTTATGCAAAAACTACTAGATGACCATCAACTTGATGTTTGTGATTGTGTCATGATTGGGAATGAAGTTGGTAGTGATATGCAAGTTGCGGCATCTTGTGGTGTAACTGGTATATTATTAAATACAGCACACTGCAAAGAAAAAGTAATTCAAAAAGAATTAGAATTATTACAACAAGAATATCCAAACTTCCAGTATCAAATCGTTACTTCAGGAGATATTTTAGAAATTTTAGGAGAATAAGTTATGCCAACATGGTTAAAAGATGCAGTATTTTATGAAATCTATCCACAGTCATTCTATGATACAAATGGAGATGGTATCGGTGATTTAGAAGGTATCATCCAGAAGTTAGATTACATCAAAGAACTAGGCTGTAATGCATTATGGATCAATCCAATGTATGACTCACCATTTATGGATGCAGGATACGATGTTAGGGATTATAAGAAAGTCGCAGCTCGTTATGGTACAAATGAAGATGCGTATCGTTTATTTGAGGAAGCACATAAACGTGGTATCAATGTGTTACTAGATTTAGTACCTGGTCATACGTCTGATGAACATGCTTGGTTTAACGCAAGTAAGCAACCAGAAGAAAATGAATACTCTAGCCGTTATGTATGGACAAATGGTGCCTTTGTTGGGGTTAAAGATCATCCATATATGGCAGGTATGTCTGATCGTAACGGAGCATATATGTTAAACTTCTTTGCGTCTCAACCAGCGCTTAACTACGGTTGGTTAGATCGTACAGAGAGTTGGATGTCTGCAGTGGATAGTCCAGAAGCAATCGCTACCAAAGAAGCAATGAAAGATATTATGCGCTTTTGGTTAGATCATGGTGCAGATGGCTTCCGTGTTGACATGGCAGACTCACTTGTAAAAAATGATGATAACAAGAAATCAGCGACTGCGAAAATCTGGCGAGATGTTCGTAATATGCTAGATCAAGAATATCCGGAAGCTGCACTTGTTAGTGAGTGGTCCAATCCAGAACAGGCAATCAATGGTGGTGGCTTCCACATGGATTTCTACTTGGATCATTGGCACAATGGATACAATACATTACTACGTGATTATGAAACAGGTGGAGAAGATAATAGTTTCTTCTTAAAGAGTGGCAAAGGTGATATTTGTCGTTTCTTAAATGACTATATGCCTAAGTATAAGGCAACTAAAGAGAATGGTTATATCTCCATGTTTACATGCAACCATGACACACCACGTCCTGCCAATACATTAACTCCAGAAGAGTTAAAGATTGCGTATGCATTCATCTTAACCATGCCAGGTGTGCCATTTATCTATTATGGTGATGAGATCGGTATGCGCTATATGAAGGATATCCGTTCTAAAGAAGGTGGCTTTCATCGTACAGGTTCACGTACACCAATGCAGTGGGATAACAGCGCAAACAAGGGCTTTTCAACAGCCGAAGCACATCAACTCTATCTCGCAGTGGATTCATCTGAAGACGCGCCAAACGTGGCAGATCAACTTAATGATGAAAACTCTCTCTACACTACAACAAAATCCCTTGTGGCACTACGTCACAAGCATGCAGACTTACAGGCTGACGCAGACTTCAATGTAATTTATGCAGAGAAGGAAAAGATGCCATTTGTATACAAGCGTGGAAAGTTGATACTAGCAATCAACCCAAGTGGATTAGAGAAGACAATTTCTCTTGATGAGCTACAAGGTTATAACACAATCTACACAATTGGAAAAGCATCTATTGAAGATACAACTCTTATAATCGGACCAAGTTCGTTTGTAGTACTTCAAAGAGGATAAATTTTATGAAGTATGTCAATAATGGCTTACGTGTATTTTGGATTTTTTTCAAGACTGTTTTATGGGAACTATTAACGGAACTGATTAGTGTTATTATTTTTAACCGTTTTATTTACAATTAAAATGATGCAGTTATATGGGAAAAAAATATGAATTCACGGGATCTTTATAGTTATATTTTACATGATTTAGAATATGATCCAGTATTTTTTTGGTTGCCTTCTTATACTCAATATTATCTTAATATTAGTCTTATATGTAATATATCATCGTAAAGAACCGGATATGTTGCCATTTGAACGTAAGAATTGTATTTCAAAAATATATCAAAGGGTATATTTGTGGTCTAATCTTATTTACATTGATTTGGCTTATTTCTCTTGGGCTTGGCGGTTTCCAGGTTGAATTGATATTTAAACATGGAAATATAGCTATGCTTTTGTTTATTCTTTGTTGGCTATCTCTTTCAGGGAATGAGCGAAGAGGTACTATTTAGAGGATATCTTTACAAAAGACTAAACACATTTCTTCCACTTCCAATGGTAATTGCGTTAACAAGTTTACTATTTGCTGTAATGCATTTGGGAAACGATGGAATTTCAATACTAGCATTTATTAATCTTGTTATATTTGGTGTGTTTACTGCGCTAGTTCGCTATCATTCAAATAGTTTATGGTTCATAAGCGCTTTACATTCTGCTTGGAATTTTACGCAGGGACCACTTTTAGGAGTTGCTGTATCAGGCAATGGTAATCAGCAATTTGTTCTTTTTTCAAAACTAAGTGATGCAACTGCGCTTATTAATGGTGGCAGTTTTGGTTTAGAAGGTAGTTTAATAACAACACTTATTTTGTTGGTGGCTATTTTTGCAATTACTAAAAAGTTTAGTTGTATTGAAAAAAACTAATTTGTAAATAAAAATTCAAAAAAAGTTATTGACATTTATTAAATTCAAAATAAACTATAAGCATAAGCGATGATAAGAAGAGTAGCTGAAAGATAGTATCACAGAGAGTCCTCGAATGCTGAGAAGAGGATATACGAAGGTTTAGTGAAGATGGTCTTGGAGTTGTACTTCCGAAATGTAGGGGAGTACCGGGATGTCCCGTTATAGACAAAGAGTATGTTGGTACTCGATGAGGTATGTATTGTGAAATGCATATGAACTAAGGTGGTAACACGAGATTATATATCCCGTCCTTACATGTAAGTGTAAGTGCGGGATTTTTGTTTATATAGATAGGAGGAAGCGATGATTGAATTAAGTAACATAGTTAAAACATTCAAAGCAAACAAGGAAAACATCCATGCGGTAAACGACGTTTCATTAACAATCAACGATGGTGAAATCTACGGTATCATCGGATATTCTGGTGCTGGTAAGAGTACGTTAATTCGTTTGATCAATCAACTAGAAGTACAGACAGCTGGTGATGTAGTGATTGATGGTATTAACATCAAGGAACTTAGTCCTAGAGAATTACGTTTACAGCGTCAACAAATTGGCATGATCTTCCAACACTTCAACCTCCTATGGAGTAGAACAGTTGCTGAAAATATTGAACTTCCTCTAGAGTTTGCGCATGTGCCTAAAGCAGAAAGACAACAAAGGGCAGCGGAGCTAATCGAAATGGTGGGCTTAACTGGTAGAGAAGATGCATATCCAAGTGAATTATCAGGCGGTCAGAAACAAAGAGTTGGTATTGCAAGAGCGTTAGCGAATTCCCCAAGAATTCTGCTATGTGATGAAGCGACATCAGCACTAGACCCTGATACAACAGAGCAGATTCTTGAGTTATTAAGAGAAATTAATCGACGTTTAGGAATCACGATTGTGATGATTACACACCAGATGGAAGTGGTACAAAAAATCTGTACACGAATGGCTGTGATGAGTGATGGAAAGATTGTGGAAGAAGGAACAGTTAAACAATTGTTCGAACATCCAAAACACGCAGTCACAAGAAGATTTGTACAGAACATTGAAGCTAACCAAACAATCGAAGAACTAGCGGAAAGTTTGAAAGAGAAATATCCAAGTGGTAAGTTACTACGTTTATCCTTTACAGGAAATAATGCAGAGCAGCCAACGATTATCAATGCGGCAAGACTTGTACCATTTGAAATATCAATTGTAGAGTCAAACATCTCACAATCCTCCGTTGGACCAATGGGTGTAACATACATTCACATTAGTGGTGGCGTAGATAGTGACTACAACAAGTTTGTGACATACTTAACTGACAACAATGTCATTGTGGAGGTTCTCTAATGATAGGTGGCGTACTAAACTTAGATCAGCTATTTACGGCTATCAATGAAACAATCTACATGACACTTGTATCACTCGTACTTGCGACAATCTTAGGATTACTAATTGGTATCCTGTTGTACTGTACACAAACCGGTGGCTTATTCCAAAACAAGATTATCAATCGAGTGATTGATGTAATTATCAACGTATTACGTGCGATTCCATTTATCATCTTACTGATTATCTTGATTCCATTTACAAAGCTGATTGTAGGAACGATGTTAGGAGCTACAGCAGCCTTACCTTCACTGGTGTTTGCGGCAGCGCCGTTCTATGCACGAATGTGCATCATCGCATTCCAAGATGTAAACAAAGGTACCATTGAAGCAAGTAAAGCAATGGGTGCCAGCAATTGGCAAATTATTTTGAAAGTATTACTTCCTGAAGCATTACCATCTTTAATCTCAGGAATTACAGTAACAGGTATTTCCTTAATCTCTTATACAGCAATGGCAGGTGCCATCGGTGCTGGAGGACTTGGAAACCTCGCATACTTATATGGTTTTTGCAAGAAGAAATGAATTGATACTTTATACTTCAACCATCATCATTATCATCATTGTATTTGTTATACAGTGGTTCGGTGATGCAATCGTAAAACGAATTGACAAACGATAAATATACAAAAAAGAAAAGGGAGAAAACTCATGAACAAGATTACAAAGATTATTGCAGCAGCTACATTCGCATTAGGCTTAACAGCTTGCGGAACATCCAAAAAAGAAAGTGCATCAACAACTTCTTCAGACAGTACAAAGTTAACAGTGATCGCAACTGCTAACCCACACGCAGTGATTCTAGATGAAGCAAAGTCCATCTTAAAAGACAAGTACAACATCGACCTAGAAGTAACAGTTACTGATGATTACTTCATTCCAAACGAAGCAGTATCTAACGGAGAAGCAGACGCAAACTACTTCCAGCACGTTCCATTCTTTGACAAGGAAAAGAAAGAAAAGAATTACAAGATTTCTAATGTAGGTGGAGTTCATATCGAACCATTTGGAATCTACTCTAAGACAATCAAGAATGTTTCTGATATTAAGGATGGCTCAACAGTTGTTATTTCTAACTCTGTAGCAGATAACGGTCGTATCTTAGCAATTCTTGCACAGGAAAACCTTGTGAAGTTACCAGATAACGCAGATGTATTAAACTTAACAATCGCAGATATTGATAACGATACAAATAATCCAAAGCACTTAAAGTTCCAGGAAGTAAAACCAGAATTACTCGCAACAGCTTATGAAAACGGTGAAGGTGACTTAGTAGCTATCAACGGTAACTTCGCAATCAACGCTGGTCTAAAGCCAGGATCTGACGCACTCATTCTTGAAAAGGCTAATGAATCAAACCCATATGTAAATATCATCGCTTGCCAAGAAGGTCATGAAAAGGATGAAAAGATCCAAGCTTTAGTTAAGGTATTACAGTCTGAAGAAATCCGTGAATTCATCAAGAAGAACTGGTCTGATGGTTCCGTTATTCCAGCTGAATAAGTATTAAGATTAGTCATGCATGCATAGTGCATGGCTTTTTTATATCTATAATATTCAGATAAATATCACTTTCTCTTCACGTGTACAATTTGAAGAAGAGTGATACTCTAGATGTAGATGAATTTGAATTAACATCTATGGAAAGGATGTAGTATGGAAATTAAAGAAACAGCCAGTGCAGGAACGATTGATAAAATGTGATTGTCTTGTGACGGTTTCAAAGGGAGAAGGGGATATTAAAATCAACCTTTCTTCAAAAGTTTTATATCAATATGGTGATAGTATCAGAAATACAATTCTTCAGACACTAAAAAAATTACATATAAACGATGTAACAGTTGATATTGAAGATATGGGTGCTTTTGAGTATGTGATTGTGGCTAGACTAGAAGCTGCAATCTATCGTAGCCAGAAACAGATGGATCAGATTCCATGGGGAGCATTTACTACATGAATAATAAGAATCGCTTACGTCGAACGATGATGTTTCTAAATGCACAAAAAGCCAAATTTACTAAAAAGATCCATTTATTTACAAACCGGATTCTTTGATATTCGATTTAGAAGATGCGGTTGCACTAGGTGAAAAGGATGCGGCTCGTTTTGTGCTTGCGCATGCGCTTAAGAGTGTTGATTATCAAAACTGTGAGAAGGTAGTTCGTATCAATGGTATTGATACACCATTCTGGAAAGAAGATATCCGTTGTGCAGTATACGCAGGCTGTGATAGTATCCGTATTCCTAAGACAGAGTCAGCTGAAGATGTACAAGCAGTTGAAGCAGAAGTTTTAAAGGCTGAAAAAGAAGCAGGTGTTGAAGAAGGTCATACCTTATTGATGGCTGCGATTGAATCCGCTAAAGGAGTTATCAACCTTAAAGAAATCTGTACAGCCTCTTCACGGTTGTTTGGAGTAGCACTATCTGCTGGTGATTATACAAAAGACTTACATACAGTCATCACTGGTACAGGTGTGGAACTTTCAGGTGCTAGACAGTTAATGGTGATTACCGCAAGAGCGACAGGTGTTCAATGTTTCGATACTGTCTATACAAGCCTTGATAATATGGAAGGCTTGAAGGCTGAAACAAAACTAATTCATGATATGGGATTTGATGGCAAATCGATTATTAATCCAAGACAGATTCCAATCGTTCATGAAGTATATACACCAAGTCAAGAAGACATTATCTTTGCACAAAAAGTTGTGAAAGAGATTGATGAAAAACGTGCACAGGGAATTGGCGTATTTACGGTAGATGGAAAGATGATCGATGTGGCGTTCTATGATGGCGCAAAGAGAACGATAGCACTTGCAAAAGCTGCAGGTGTATATCAGGAGGTGGACAATGCTTAATGCAGTAGGAAGAGATATTCCACAAGAAGTATTAGATGAAACTGGTAAAACAGTCTTTCAGGGAACATATCAATTTGACCAACACGAATATACAAAAGCACCTGTAAAGGCAAAAACTCGTATAGGTGGTAGCGGTAGTAAACTTGAAAGTAGTATTCAAGAAGTATTACAGAAGTGTAATGCGCATGATGGTATGACAATTAGTTTCCACCATCATTTCCGCGAAGGTGACCTAGTGGTAATGCAGGTGATGAATGTCATACATGAATTAGGGTATAAAGATATTACAATTTGCGCTAGTTCCTTAAGTAAAGCACAAGATGACCTTGTGCCAATGATTGAAGATGGTACTGTAACACATATCGAAACATCTGGTGTTCGTGGCAAGATTGGTGAGGCTATCAGTGAAGGGAAACTAAAGGGTATCGCTATTTTACGCTCTCATGGTGGAAGAGTACGTGCGATTGAAACCGGAGAAACAAAGATTGATATTGCCTTTATCGGTGCCCCGAGTTGTGATGAGTACGGAAACTGCCGAGGTGTTGGTGGCAATAGTAATTGTGGTGTATTATCCTATGCCGCAATCGATGCAGAATATGCAGAGAACGTCGTGATTTTAACGGATTGTATTGTTCCATTTCCAAACTTTCCAGCAGATATCAGTATGACAAATGTTGATTATGTCATCAAAGTTGATGTGATTGGTGATGCGGATAAGATTGCGACAGGTGCTGCACGTCCTGTAACAGATATGAGAAAACTCATGATGGCGCAAAGTTGTGCTGATTTTATCGCATGTACACCAGCGTTTCAGGATGGGTTTTCATTCCAGACAGGAATTGGTGGAGCTTCTATCGCTACAGCACAATGTCTTGCGGAAAAGATGAGAGAGAAGAATATTCACATGAGTTTTGGCGCTGGCGGAATGTCAAAACCAATGTGTGATTTATTAGAAGAAGGTCTTGTAAACTGTCTTTTAGATACACAGGACTTTGATGTACCTTCGATTGAGAATCTAATTTCTAATCCCAAACATTACTCCATCACAACGAAGGAATATGCAGATCCTTTCTGCAAAGGTGCTGTTGTAAATAAATTAGACTTTGTCATTCTAGGAACTTTAGAGGCAGATATTAACTTCAACTGTAATGTTGTAGTAAGCTCCGAAGGAGAACTGATGGGTGCACAAGGTGGTCATCCGGATACAGCAGCTGGTGCGAAATGTACAATCGTCATTACACCACTTCTGCAAGGAAGAATTCCAACAATACGTAACCAGGTTACGACGGTTACTACACCCGGTGAAACAGTCGATGTCATCGTCACAGATTATGGTATTGCGATTAATCCAAAACGACAGGACTTATTAGAAGTTGCAGAAAATGCACATCTTCCTATTAAGACAATCGAGGAGTTGCGTGATATCGCATATCATATGGCAAAAGAACCTGCGCCATTAGAATATGAAGATAAGGTTGTGGCTATCATTGAAGCTAGAGATGGCACCATCATGGATGTCGTTCGAAAGAGAAAGGATAAAAACTAATATGACAATTGGTTTTCGTGCCTTTATAGACTTTGAAAGACCATCACAAAAACTTATTGAAGCGTATCGTAGCTTACCATCTGCTAATATCGGCGATTGTTGTTATAAGATGAACTGTATGTTTGATGGTATTCATTCCTTCAATGATATCCCACTTTGTGGTCCTGCCTTTACTGTCAAGGTTCCAGCAGGAGATAATCTTGTGGCACAACTTGCCTTAGACTATGCAAAGCCTGGGGATATCATTGTGATTGATGGTGCGGGGTTTACCAATCGTGCTCTTGTTGGAGGAATGATGGTAGCCTACGCAAAGGAGAAACAATTAGGTGGCTTTGTGGTAAATGGCGCAATTAGGGATGTTGATGACATCAAGGATAGTCCAATTCCCGTTTATGGCATTACGCAAACACCATTAGGTCCATATCGCAGTGGTCCAGGTGAAATGAATGTGCCTGTATGTTGTGGTGGTCAAGTTGTAATGCCTGGAGATATCATTGTCGGTGATCATGATGGTATTGTTGTAATTCCCCAAAAGGATGCGGAGGAATTATTACAAGCTGTAAGAAATAACTTAGACCACGAACAAGCAGAGATGAAAAAGATGAAGAGTGGAACATATACAATGCAGGAACATCAAAAAGAATTCCTAGAGAAATTCTTGAAAAAAATGGTGGCGTCTTTAAATAGAAAAGAATGGATTGGAGAATATCTAATGAAAGATGTTCTCCAATTTTTTATCATAAGTGCAAAATAGACCTCAAACATCTATGAAAAAGGGAAACAATTACAAAAACACAGCGCATTAAATGCGATTTTCATGTATGATATTTGTAATGTAATAAGAGAGTAGGAGATTAGAATGGCAGATAAAATTATCGTCTTAGATTTTGGAAGTCAATACAACCAGTTAATTGCACGACGTATTCGTGAATTTGGAGTTTATAGTGAACTTCATCCAGGAGATATGACACTTGCGGAAATCATCGCAATGCAAGATGTAAAGGGAATTATTTTCTCTGGTGGCCCAAACAGTGTTTATGAAAAGGATGCACCTAAGTGTGATCCAGCAATCTTCACATCAGGCTTACCTATTTTAGGTATCTGTTATGGTATGCAGATGACACACTTCATGAATGGTGGTAATGTTACACCATCTGATAAGAAGGAATATGGTCGTACGGAAATCACAGTAGATACAACATCCCCACTTTTTGCAGGTTTACCTGAAAAGCAAATTGTTTGGATGAGCCATGGTGACCAAGTATCCACCCTAGCAGAAGGATTCCATTCAATTGCAAGCAGTGATACATGCCCATTTGCGGCTAGTGCAAACGATGAAAAGAAGATCTACACACTACAGTTTCACCCAGAAGTACGTAACTCTGAGTATGGACTAGATATGTTAAAAAACTTTGTGTTCAACATTGCCAAGGCTGAAAACAACTGGACAATGAAGGATTTTGTAAACCAACAGGTAGAAGAAATTAGATCACAAGTTGGTGATGATAAGGTATTACTAGCATTATCCGGTGGTGTAGACTCTTCTGTAGTAGCTGCTTTATTAGATAAGGCAATTGGGAAGAACCTATACTGCATGTTTATTGATCACGGTCTATTACGTAAGGGTGAAGCAGAAGGTGTTATGGAAACATTCACACGTAACATGTCACTCAACCTCATCAAGATTGACGCAAGAGAACGTTTCTTGAATAAACTTGCAGGTGTATCAGACCCTGAAGAAAAGCGTAAGATTATCGGTGGTGAATTCATCTACACATTCCGTGATGAAGTAGCCAAACTCTTACAAGGAACAGATATTAAGTGGTTAGCACAAGGAACACTTTATACAGATATTATTGAATCAGGCACAAAGACAGCACAGACAATTAAGTCACACCACAACGTAGGCGGTTTACCTGAAGATATGAACTTTAAGCTCATTGAACCATTAAACAAGTTGTTCAAGGATGAAGTACGTGCATTAGGTACAGAGTTAGGACTGCCAGAAGAAATGGTATGGCGTCAACCATTCCCAGGACCAGGACTTGGTATCCGTGTACTTGGAGAAATCACAGAAGAGAAGCTAGAAATCGTTCGTGATTCAGACTTAATCCTACGTGAAGAAATCCGTAATGCAGGACTAGAAAGAGACATCTGGCAATACTTTACATGCTTACCAAATATCCGCTCTGTAGGTGTTATGGGAGACCAACGTACATATGACTATACAGTCGTTATCCGTGCAGTAACATCTATCGATGGTATGACAGCAGACTGGGCAAGAATCCCATACGATGTACTCGATAAGATCTCCACACGTATCGTAAATGAAGTAAAACATGTTAACCGTGTAGCCATGGATATCACATCCAAGCCCCCGGGAACAATCGAGTGGGAATAGAGCAACAAATATGTTCTTGTTATAAAAATATTGAAACTACAACGTTTCAGCGTTTTATAGGAGCCAAAAGCTCTTTAGTGATACTGTTTTGATACTAAAAGCAAGAAAAAATAGGTTCAAAAGGGAATTGTTGAATTGAGCGAGTTTTATGAGCGATACTTATTGCCCAAAGGACAATAAGGTAAGAAGTAATAGAAAGCTTTCCATTATTTTGGTGGGATGCTTTTGTGGAAATGGTGGGTGACAAATTTGAATTTGTCGATTTCGTGTTATATCAATTATAGAAAGTTGAAGATAGTACAAAGGAGAAGCTATGAGTACAAATCTAGAAGATATTGGAATAACGGCTATACAAAATCCACAAGTATTTCTCAAAAACATCATATTTAATGACGGCACACAATTACCTCTTAATTATAATAGTGTTATTGTATTCACTGGTGCTAATAATAGTGGAAAGAGCCAAGTGCTAAGAGATGTCGAGACGGGTTTAGATAAATCAAATTCATCCCCAACTATTGTAATAAAAGATATCGAATATGATTTTTTTAGGAACGATAGATGAAGCAACATTTCTTAAAGGGCGCTTTAATGTGAAACAGAATGGATATTATGAGATGTTTGAGTCTGGCTTGGCTTTTGAGAAAAGCACATTACGGAGTTGGTGGGAAAACCGTACGTTCTATAACGGTCTTCATCTGTTATTCATAAAGAGACTCAGCACAGAGTGTCGATTAACTTCGTCAAATGCATTACAGAGAGATGACCATCCGGAACGGAATCCAATTTACAAGTTGAATCAGAATGAATCGCTTGCACAGAAGTTGTCGGATTATTTTCGTCAAGCTTTTGGTTATGATTTAATTGTAAACCGCAGTGATATGAGAACAATTCCGCTACATACTGGACAAGCCCCAGACAAAACAGCTTTTACAATTGCAAATCAAGATGAGTATTATAATCAAGTTACTAAATTGCCTAAACTCCAAGAGCAGGGGGATGGTATGCGCAGTTTTGCCAGTATCTTACTTGATACATTTACATCTGAGTATTCTATTACTTTAATTGACGAGCCAGAGGCTTTTTTACATCCCCCGCAGGCTAGACTATTAGGCAAGATGCTTGCCAATAATAATCCGGACAATCGACAGTTGCTAATATCTACACACAGCGAAGAGTTTTTAAAAGGTTTACTCGATGCCAATAGTGAGAATGTTACAGTTATCAGAATTAATCGGGATAGTAACATTAACAGGATGAGTGTGCTTCAAAATGATAAAATAAAGAAATTATGGGGCAATCCTATTTTGCGATATTCTAATATACTGAGTGGGTTGTTCCACGAAAAAGTCGTTGTTTGCGAAAGCGACTATGACTGTTTATTTTATCAGGCAATTATAGATTCAATATATGAACATAAAAATGAAATCGCTCCGGATATATTGTTTACTCATTGCGGAGGGAAAACACGCATTAAAGATGTTGTTAGTGCACTAAAAGGCAGTAAATGTTCCGGTAGCTGCCATTTGTGATTTTGATATATTAAATGCCAGCCAAAAATTTCAAGCTAATTACTGCTTCCTTTGGAATAGATTGGGGAGTTGTGCTATCTGCAGATATGAAAAATTATATACGATAGTATGAATGCAAAAAGTAGTAGTGCAAATAATGCTTGGAATCAAATAAAGAAAGTAGGTAAGGCTGGCTTTACAGGCAACGAACCTGTAGCATATGAAAAGGTTGAAGCAGTGTGTAAATCTGCAGGTCTATTTGTCGTTCCGGTTGGTGAAATGGAATGCTTTGATAAAACAGTTAATAGAGAAAAGAAAGATTGGGTTCACCATGTGTTAGAAAACTACGATTTAGCAACTGAGGAAAAACTTGAAGAAGCGCGCAAGTTTATACAAGTAATAGTTGATTACAAGCCCCTTTGAATTATTGGATTAAAAAAATTCTCAGTTTATAAAAAAATTGGCTAATCTACAATCGTGTGGTTGACAAAAGGCTTATTTACGGTGAAATTTAACTTTTCACTTGAGCTTTTTATCTTTTTTGAAATCCCCGAAGAATATAAAATGCTTAAGTAAAATCAGTCGGGGGTTTCATTAAACTCCGCTCTAAAATCAGTAATGGGTTTTGAATAGTAAAATAGGATGACTATAGAGTGCTAGTAGTGGCATTCTGATGTAGTCATCCTTTTTGTATGTGCAAGTGATTGATAGTATCAGTTTATTAGTCGTTGATTAGTGTATCAGAGAGATATTTGGTATATGTACCACGTTTTTTGTGTTCTCGTTTTCTGGAATATAGACATGTAGTCAAGCAATAGAATAGTTTGTCGTTTAGGCAGTATAGTGCACGTGCACGAAAAACGTTCTAGGTTTGTATATCCATTGGATACCTCGATCAGTAATAGAAGTTTCTGATTGATGTTTTCAGCTAGAGCATTAGATTGCCGTCTATCATCATAAGGCCTTCTAAAGCTATTGATAATTTCTGGTTTCCAGTGCTTCAGTAGAGATATAAATTCCTTATAGCAGTCTAAGTCAGAGTGTTCAAATAGTTCGATCAGATAATCAAGTTGTGCACCCGCTTCTTCAAAAGAGCAGCGTTTATTGAAGTCTCTATATAGTTCCTTTAATTCATACGCAAGCTTTTAAATCAGGACTTATCTCCAACAACATGTTGTAAAGATCCCTGTAATTCATCTTCTGACGAAATTTTGAATTATATCTTAGCTCGTTATCGAGGTCGAATGAATCTTATTTTAACTTAAATCCTAATATGAGAGTTTTTCTATCTTCAACTCCCAACTAATTTTCTAGTATCCTAAATTTGATTGCTTTGCAAATATGTATTTGCTAATTATATAAAGTATGACCTATACTAAACCCAACTCAACTAGACTTTCAAAAAGTTTTTTTCGACCAGAGTAGTTCCAATATGCACAATCTTGTTCCATAAAAAGCCACTTAATAGCTAGAATAATAACTTGAATGGGATGCTTTTTATTATCAAAAATCAAGGTAAAATGCATTAATATGAGATAAATCAGGATTTTTTACATTCATATATTGAGCGAATTGCCTCTTTGATATAAATATATTCATTCGGATATTCTCTTTTACAGCTTTCCAAAGCATTAATAATATCATTGTGACTTGGATTGCTATATTTACGCTTTTTTTTAAACTGCATACCTTTCACATTTACAGTAAAATCAAATCCTTTATTAAGTTGTGTTGGACGTTTCAAATAAATACCATATTCACCGTATATTTCAACATTGTACTGATAACGTGATGCGTAATCACCTTTGCCAGTACCTGCGCGTTCTTTTTAAAAAAAGCATTTAATAAGGGATTCTCTTTGTTTAGAGCGATCACCAGAAGGTAATTTATAATCACAGATTTGAATAGACATAGTTCACTCCTCTAAAAATAATTTATATGTATCAACTTCAAGTGCATCAGCTATACGTTGAATATTTTCTAGAGAGATACTTCTGCGATAACATTCTATTGCGCTAATATAAGTTCTATGCATATGACATTTGTCGGCGAAATCCTCTTGAGATAGACCCATTCGAGTTCTATATTTTTTGAGATTAGTACCAAAAACTTTTATAATATCCATCGTTATAGCACTCCTTTTCTTTATTATAAAAAAATTATGAATACAATAGGACTACAGACAATAAGTATCGTTAATATGAGAGGGATAACAGTGTTATGGAAAAAGAGGAAGTTAGAACTTTAAGGAGAATTTAATAATTATATGGCTTGTATGGTTATTTCAAGATGTTCTTTCTCATTACAAAAAAATATTCATGAGCCAATAAATATATCTGTTTTATTACATCTGTTTTTAACCAATGTGAAGTATATTTGCAATTGTGTTGTTCTTTAATAATAATTTCTTTTTAATTCAAATTTTTGACTTGCAAAATTCTTCCATAAGTTTAAACCCTAACGGAATTACGTTTCCTTTTTTCTAATATCTCCAATCATAAATGCACAATAATGATTAGGCTTAAGAACACGATAACATTCTTCTGCAACCTTTTGCATTTCTAATAAGAAGCTATTGTAATTGTGTAATGAAATGTCATCTGGAATAGAATCACTATAACGAATAATATCTGCATATGGTGGATGTGTACATATAAAATCGACCGAACTGTCAGATATAAAATCCATATTTTTTTAGCATTTCCTAGATATATTTTTTTGAATTGAATTGTTGTTACTTTTGATAGGAAGTTCGTTGTTTTGTAATAGAAATTGCAGTTGGATTAATATCTATTCCAATCCCGTTACGATTAAGTTCTTTGCATTCAATCATTGTTGTACCGGAACCAACGAAACAATCTAATACCAAGTCATTTTTCTTTGGTGTATTTTAATATTAAATTTCGCGGGATATGTGGAGACCAATTCCCTCGATAATCCCCTTTATGAGTTGCCCAACATCCACGATTTGGAAAACTCCATATACTAGTTTTTTGTAATGAATAGTCCATTAATTTCACCTCTATATACTTATATGTAACTAACAGACAATATCCATATATTTACGATTTTTTTATGGGTCTTTCTATTGGTTAAGAACTTATGAAATTTGGTATAATAATTCAGAGTATTCTAGAAAAAAACTAGAAGCACGATATGTGAGGTGTAATATATGCAGCCATTTATAAAGTGGGCAGGTGGAAAGAGACAACTATTACCAGAGATAATAGATAGATTGCCTAAAAGAATTTAATAATTATTATGAGCCGTTTATTGGTGGTGGTGCATTGTTGCTAGAGTTGCACCCAAAGAATGCTGTTATTGGTGATGTTAATATGACCTTAATTGCAACGTACAAGATAATTGAAGAAACACCAAATGAACTAATGAAAATACTTAGTGAGTATGAAACTAAACATAATAATTCAGATGATAAAAAAAGTTTTTCTATTATGAGATGAGAGATTCATTCAATAAGAAATTAGAAAATAATATTTATGACATATATACAAGTGCACTTTTTTTATTTATTTAAATAAAAACATGCTTCAATGGTTTGTATAGAGTGAATTCTAAGGGTTTATTTAATGTGCCTTTTAATAATAAAAAAAGAAGTAAAGATTCTATGATACAGATAATATCAGGGATATATCTAAATATATGAAGAATGTGGATGCTGCTGTACGTGATTTTTGAAGAAACTTGTAGAACTGCATGCAAAAGGTGATTTTGTCTTTTTTTGATTCTCCATATGTACCACTAAATGATGATTCATTCCAATCATATACAAAAGAAGGATTTTTCATTAGAAGAACATGTTAGATTATCAAAGCTATACAAAGAATTATCTGATAAAGGTGTTTATTGTATGTTGACAAATCACAATACAAAACTAATTAATGATTTATATAAAGACTTTCACATTGATGTTGTTAATGTTAAGAGACTGATAAATAGAGATGCAAATAAAAGAACTGGAGAAGAAGTGATTATTACAAATTATTAGTTTAATTTTGAAGAGGTAGAATAATGGACACTGGAATTCGAGACTATTTGAATAAAAAAATATAAATATATATTATGAAGAAGATAATAATGCACTCCTGCTTGGCGACTCTTTTGAACTATTAAAAAAAGATTAAACCTAAATCTATTGATTGTATTTTTGCAGATCCACCTTATTTCTTATCAAATGGAGGAATTTCTTTTCATGGAGGAAGGCAGGTTTTAGTTAATAAAGGTAAGTGGGATGAAGGTTTCTCGTTTCAACAAAAACATGCATTCAATAGGAAATGGATTCACCTATGCAAGAAACTTCTTACAGATAATGGGACAATATGGATTTCAGGTACAATGCATAATATCTATTCTGTTGGTTATGCACTGGAACAAGAAGGTTTTAAAATTATCAATAATATAACCTGGGAGAAACTAAATCCTCCACCTAATCTTGCTTGCCGTTGCTTTACACATAGTACAGAGACCATCATTTGGGCCAAAAAGAATGATAAAAATGTGAAGCATATGTTTAATTATGAACTGATGAAAGAATTAAATGATGGAAAACAGATGAAGGATGTATGGAGAGGTCCACTTACTAGTCAAAAGGAAAAGACATATGGAAAACATCCTACACAAAAACCGGAATATTTATTAGAAAGAATTATTCAAGCTTCAACGAACGAAGGACAAATCATATTAGATCCATTTGTTGGTTCAGGGACAACTGGTGTAGTAGCAAAAAGACTAGGTAGAAAGTTTATTGGAATTGATAATTGTGAAGAATATATTTCAATAGCTAAATCAAGAATTGAAAAGGAAGAAATATAATTATGGACAAAAAGAAATTTCGAAGAGTGGCTTGAAACATTTACAGATTCGGTTGCTACATGGGGATACTATACGGATTTTTGAAAAAAAGTATACAAGCATGTAAATGAATTGAAGATAGAATTAAACATCCTTAATAGTTTAATTGGAAGTAATAACATCGAATATGACTTTAGAAATATTGTAAGTAAATATCCTGAAACACTAAAGTGTATACCTATTTTTGTTAGCCAAACGCGAATCGGAGATTCTAATTAGAACACCAGAAAAAAAGAATATAATTTTTAATTTTTAAAAAAATGAACTATTCTGTTGATGAATATGTTGAATTCATGGATAGAAATGGATTATTTAATCTACTAAAAAAATCATTTGGTAAATAATCTAGTAGATTATCTAACGGGAGTTGAAGTTGGGCTTGATTCTAACGCACGAAAGAATAGAACGGGCCATACAATGGAAAACCTAGTGGAGCAATATATTATTCAAGCAGGTTTCATAAAAAAATAGTACTTATTTTTAAAGAAATGTATAAAACAGATATTGAAAAGAAATGGGGTATTGATTTATCTGCGATTTCGAATAATGGTAAAACAGAAAAGAGATTTGATTTTTGTTATTAAAAACAAATGATCAAATCTATGGGATAGAGGTAAATTTCTACTCTGGAGGCGGTTCAAAAACTGAACGAGACAGCTCGTTCTTACAAGAATATAGCTCTGGAAGCCGAAGGATTAATGGTTTTTTTCATTTATTTGGTTTACAGATGGAGAAGGCTGGCATTCCGCAAAGAGAAATTTACAAGAAACATTTGATGTTATGGATAATATCTATAATATTAATGATCTAAAGAACAATTTGGTACATGTATTACATTAATATCTATAAAAACATATCTGAAATACTAAATTAACAGATATGTTTTTTTCAGATGTAATAAATTATATTGAGAATATCATTTTGAAACGTTTTTTTATTCTATTTACTCTACGGCCATACTGAAAAATTATTTCTATGTTATAATCAATATCTCTAAAAAGCGGTCCTACGTTTACAATCTAAAATAATATTGTTCGATAAATCTAGTGAAGTATAAATTAAGAAAAGTAGAATTAATTTTTAAAACTTGGATCGCAGCTGAAAGTTCATCATATGTTGGCTCTATATACTTAACATCATTATAGTGTGTAAAATAATTTCTCATATCCACAAGAGATTTTGCAAATTCACTCAGTGAATCTTCCTTAAATTTGAAGAGGAAATTATTTAAATTTAATATATCCATTAATCTATATTTTAATGGTAAATTCCCTTGCTTATTGTAGTTGTTTTTTTATGTGCATATTCCCAAGCAAATTCATTTCGCATTCGTTCCGAAAAGATTTCGAGTGTTTGTGTTAAATTTAAAAAAATGAATTTATACCTATCGAACGTTCCGTTATTATTTCGTAATATAGCAATGGAATTGGCGTGGCAGTTTCGAATCAAAAGATATCCATGAATTCCATATTTTTTTGAAATTCATTTTTTTAAAATGTGATGCTTGGATAAGAAAAAGGTTCATTATTTGGGGCGATATTTTTCTGAATAGTTTAACCATAGACCAAATGGCTCTTTAATATTTTTTTAATAAAAAAAGATAATTCACCAAATGGAATAAATCTATTCCCAAAAAAAGGAAAAGAGAATCCTCGCTCTAGAAATTCTAGCTATAGATTCGTGAAGTGATATTGAATGATTAAAAAGAATATATGACTTCAGGGATGATTCTGTACTCATAAGAATTTGATGAATTGCAGAAACTATAGCCTTGAAATAATTGAATTTTGCCATATTTATCAGAAGCTTCAATCGGGTCGGGGAATGAACTGTATAATACAACATTGTGGTGGATAGTATCATCTTGGTAATTTTTCTTGAAGTGGTGATTCAGAGAACATACTGTATAATGATTCAATTTCACATGATATTTTAATAACATCTGGTATCTGCTCAAACTTTCCACCAATAATTATTTCTGATGGGATGATTATAGTATAAAAAAATATTTACTATTATGTGGAAAACTTTTTAGAAATCCTACATCCTAACAATGTGATCTTGGTCGCAGAAATTGTTCCATAAATAATAAAAATTATCTTCATTTAAATATGTTAAATTTTTTTATTAAAGACCGTGCATTCAAAAATAATATTCCCATTTTTCTTGCTGTAAAATTCCAATTAATGAGATGTTTTTTTATTATCTTTTGTTTTTAAAAAGTGAAATTAGATATTATATTTAAAAATCTCGCTGATTGAATTCATCAGTATACCCTCTCGATTATTATTTATTTTTAAAAACAAGAAGGGTTATTATTAAAGATAATTTGCTATTTAGTTTAACTTAAAAAAAGATACTCGACTAACACTAGTCTAGTATCTTTCTTTGTTCATCTTGTTCTTATATATATTTAATTCTTTAGTAGAATCTTGTTAATTACTTTTTGTTTTTCTATTTTGTTAAATAGCTTTTTCTAAGAATAAGATGCGTTTATATATTGTTTTTTTCTCATAATCTACATCTCCTATCTATGATTAGTTTACACTAACTAACTCAAACTTGCAAGTATCTTGTTTGTAATAAAAAAATTAAACTACAGGTTCATTGTGGATGATGGTTGCGGTAGGTAGAATAGTAACTGTACCAAGAAAGATGGTGTCAAAAGTGAAGATACTGTAATATCCCAGTGAAGATGGTTTGCTCAACCTGCTGGGGTATCTGGAATGAAGCTCGGGGCTAAGAGAAAGGATACTTTCTTACAGCTGGCCGCATCGAAGTAGTAATACTAGATGAAGGGTGCAATTCCTGAAAGTAACAGATGGCACACATCATTGTGCAATATAGTCCAGAATACATATCGGTGGAAGAATAGAGGGTTACTTGAATAGAGTACCTGAATCTTAGTTAGGTATATATTGGCGTTATATATAAACCTAAGAATAGCCAATAATCCACTCTGTCGTGAAGCGAAGAAATTCGTGTATAAGATATGGAAGAAGATTCTCTTAGTAGCCTAGAGACAGGTTCTGAGTCAGAAAAAGGAAGATCACAGAACAAGTGCTGAAGAGTTGGGTGAAAAGTGTGGGTAATCAATCCCACCAGAGCTTCGTGATGAAAGTCTAGGGAAGAGATGTAAGGAATTGCTAACCTTGCACAGCCTCTTTTCTCTCTGTAGGATAACAATATTTTTGCAATGATGATGTAGGGTGAATAAAAGCCCATTACAGTGTTTTCACTTTTCACATCACATTGGTATTTACATGCATGTCAAAGGATGGTATATTGATGTACCATCTTTATGGAATATATTGGAGGTGATGGAGTTATGAATTATCCTATCGTTAGTTTAAGTGCTACTGGTGATAACATTCGTCGTTTGCGAAAAAGAACGTAAAGTGAAGACCAGCGAGCTAGCAGATTACCTTGGTTTTTTTCAGACGTACAGGCAGTTTACAAGTGGGAACGTGGAGAATGTTTACCAACATTAGAAAACTGTTTTGCGCTAAGTAAATATTTGCATGTACAAGTAGAAGACATCTTGGTCTGCATGGACGAGATGCCTTCTTTATTTTTGTCTTTGGGTATATAATTTGAAAAAGGATGTTCATTGATACTTGAACATGGAGATCAATATATGAAAATTGAATTTGAAAATGAAAATAAAGTAGCGCTTGAAGATTTTAATGGGGACTATTTTAATTCGACAGGTGCTGAGTTCTATCGTGCTGGGGATTATGATACTGCAATCGAATATTATCGTATTGCCTCTTCGATGGGTAATGTTCAATCACTCGCGAACCTTGGCTACTGTTACTACTATGGTAGAGGCTGTAAAAAGGATTTGAAACTTGCGTTTGCGTATTTTAAGATGGCTGCACGCTTTAAGAATACGGATGCTTTATATAAGTTAAGTACGATGTATGAACATGGTAAGGGTGTTAAGAAAAATGATGAGATTGCGGAATACTATCTCATGACAGCCTTCCAATCTTTAAATGATTTACCAGAAGTTGCTAGATTAGAGTATCCAAGTGTATTGTTTGCGATGGGTAAGAGATTCTTGGCAATTGGTGAAGAGGAAGGTGACTATGAAGTTGCGTATACTCTTTTCAGAGGTGCGCAAGAAGGCTATGAATACCAAATTGATCAGGGCTGTCACTATTATGAAAAGATGCTAGCAGAGGTTGAAGAAATCTTACAAAGAGATTGTTTTGACCAGTATAGAGATGAAGATGAGGATGAAATATTTTTTTAAATTAGTATGAGATATTATTTATGGAGTAGTTTAGTTGATTATTCAAAGATGGAACTTCACAATGAATATCATTGGGTTGAAGATCTGTTAAAACATGTTCACTTTCCATGCCATGCATTACTTGTTGCGTCTTCACCTGATGAGATTGAAAAGACAAGACACTATGCACAAGAGATTGTGGATGTCATGGATAAACAGGGTTTATGTTTATCTGGGTTTGATATCTTAGATCGAAATAGTGCAAAGTGTACAAAAGAACTTGTTAATAGGGCAGATATTATTATTGCAATGGGTGGTCATGTTCCAACACAGAATGCTTTCTTCCAAGAGATTGATTTGAAGAAACATCTTCAAGACTTTAATGGACTCTGGATCGGTAGTTCTGCTGGTAGTATGAATAGTGCAACGCTTGTCTACGCTCAACCCGAACTAGAAGGTGAAGTGATTGATCCAACATATCAGAGGTTTATACCTGGATTATGGTTAACAGAGAAGATGATTCTTCCTCACTATTCTTCTTGGAAGAATGATGTAGTAGATGGGCTTCGGCTTCTAGAAGATGTTACCTATCCGGATAGTCAAGGACATACATTCTATCTAATGGAAGATGGTAGTTATGTGCTTGGTGATACGGAAGAGAAGATAGAAGAAGTTGTTGGTGAATACTATGTTCTTCGCGATGGAGTAATTGTTCAGTAATGTATATAAAATGAAATGGTATCCGATGTGTTGGATACCATTTTTTGATGATTAGAATTTTAGGGCGCTCTAAAATTACTTGGGGTTGGGGTACCGCAATGAGAAATCTTGGGGTACCTTTTTGATACTTTTTCAGAAAACTTGGGGTACCTTCAAAAATAAAAACCTCTCATGCTATTATCTTTTTGCTGAGAAAGAAAATAACTAGAGAGGAGGCCATAAATGGCTATTGATTATATTATCACATCTGCTTTGAACTTGTCCCAGGATCAAGTTCAAAGTCTATCTACATCCCGCAATCAAGATACCTTAAATATTTATCTTCTACTGATAAATAAACATCCTATTTGTCCTTACTGTGGTGCTGATACATCTAGTAAAGGACTTCTAACATATACGTTCAAAACGCAAGACATCGCTGGTCTAAAAACAATTGTCAATTGGAAACGTAGACGGTATAAGTGTCGTGACTGTCATCGCACTTTTAGTGAAGACAATATCTTTACCCCTGATGGTATGCACTCCACCTTCTCTATGGTCGATCAAATCATGAAAGATCTAGGTGATATCTCCATTAACTTAAAGACAATTGCACTAAGAGCGCATGTATCTATTCCTACGGTAGAACTCTATGCCGATAGTTACTTGAGAATTCCAAGGCAGTTCTTACCTGAGTATCTAGGAATTGATGAACTATATTCTGACATGGCGTTAAAAAATAGTTCTTACTTATGTGTCATGGTCGATAATAAAGCTCGTGTTCTAAACGAGGTTATACAGTCTCGTTCAAAAAGGGAACTCAGTACTTACTTTGAAAACATCCCATTAAGTGAGAGACAAAGAGTGAAGATTGTGACCATGGATATGTGGCAGCCATACAAAGATGTTGTAAAGAAATATCTGCCCAATGCCATCGTCGCTGTAGATCCTTTCCATGTCATCGAGCATCTTACATCTGGATTCTCACGTCTACGTATCGATATCATGAATCGTTACGAAAAAGGAAGTAGAGCTTATTATCTTCTTAAAACATGGCATAAATTACTGGAAACTGACTACGACTTAGATAACGAGCCGAAATATAACAGTTTCTTTAGACAGAAATTAAATTATCAAAATCTGTATGATCAGTTATTGGAGATTGATCCAGTCTTAACGCTTGCCTATCACTTAAAAGAATTATTTCGTAACTTCAATAGAACTGCTATTTATCCATCTTGCATAAACGAAATCACTTCCATACTAGATGCGTTTATTTCTGCCGACATACCTGCGTACGAAGACTTTTTGACATCTATCACAAACTGGAAAGAGGAGTATCTCAACTCGTTTAGAAGACCGTATGATGACAGAAAACAATCGAATGCACTATCAGAATATATGAATAGTAGATTACGTGTACTGATCAATGTTTCTAACGGTCTTTCAAACTTTCCAAGATTCCGTGCTAGAGCGCTCTACGCGTTGAACAGAAAACTATATTACACAATTACGGATCACCTTCAATCTAACAAAAGGATCGGAAAGAAACGGGGTTCATATAAAAAATAATCGCCAATAAAATATTTCTTTCTTAGCACATATAAAAGGTAGAAATCGTAGACAAGAGACATTATTCTCATCTACAATTTCTACCTTTTTACCCCATGTAATTTTAAAGCGGATTTTTCTAAAACCCCAAGTTATTTTACATTAGGCGAATTTTGTGACGAAGTATGGATATAGAAATGACTTCTCTGTTTGTTCAGGTGGCTCTACTTCGATAATCGCCTTTTGATAACCATTGACAATCTTTGTGCCACTTTCGTGTGTAAGTTCTCTTTGGAATTGCCCGTATTCTTGGTGTACATGTCCATGTACCATGTATGCAGGTTTATACTTCTCAAGTAAATCGTTGAAACATGCATACCCTGTATGTGGTAGATCATCTAGGTCACCATAGCCTTCGGCAGGTGCATGCGTGACTAGAATATCGACTCCTTTGGAAATCCAAAGGCTTGGCTTGAGTTTGTTGATGCGTTTTTGCATTTCGGATTCAGTATACATGAACGGAGAGTCATTGTACTTCATACATCCTCCAAGTCCTGCAATACGTAATCCTTTGTATTCATATACACGACCGTCTATATCAACACATCCTTCTGGCGCATGGCGTAGATACGCGGTATCGTGATTGCCATGCACATAGAAGAGTGGTTTATTTGCGACTGTCACAAGGAATTCTAGGTATCTAGCTGGTAAATCTCCACAGGAGATAATCAGGTCGATATCTTTTAATTTATTTGGTGTGTAGTAATCATATAGATAAGGATCTACTTGATCACTAATGACTAGTATCTTCATCTGTTGTTTTAATCTCCGTTAATTCGTCTCGTGGGATATTGTTGGAAGAAAGTTCTCCAACAATATTATTGTTTAACCAGTTGATACGAATGATATCTAATGGTTGTAAGCTACAATCTGCTCTACAATCTGCTTGCCAGTACGTGTTTCGATTGGACCGGTAAATGGAACGATAGTACCTTCTTTGATTGCGGTAATAAAGTGATTCATACTACGTAAAATCGCAGCTGATGTGGAAGATGGTAGATAGAGTTCTTCTGAACCTGAAGATAAACCTAACCAATAGCTCTGTTCACTGATTTCCTTGTGTGTCAAAATATCCTGTACAAGTAAATCATAGAAGAGTGACCAGTTATAAATAGGTGCTGCTAGACATTCTTCTTGTGATTCTGAGAATCGGTATAAACCTGGCTTATGCGTAGTGGAACGATTATCCATGATAACTGCATTCTGGCATGGCTTTTTCAAGATATGAATTTTGGCATCTGGAGAAGTCCAGGATACACCAAGTGCGAATGCATTGAGTTCAATCACAGATACTTCATTATCATATGGTATATAGCCAATGATGTGTTGATCATGTATCATACCTGCTAAGATACCCATTAAGAAGAATAACTCATAACTACGTAATGCATAGGTGTTGATAATATGTGATACAAGAGGGGTGCAGTGATTCATAAACTTATGATCAGGATAGTCTGTAGCAGCCTTTAATGTATCTTTGAGTAATAGTGGACTTGTGGTAATAATCCACTCATGTTCCTTGCATGCTTGTTGAATGATTTGTTCTGTTGTTTTTGTGTCGGAACAACCTGTATAGGCAGTGGTGTTAAGGACACCTTCATAACGGTTATTTAGATAGGTTCTGCCACTTTCCATTACGGCTGTTTGTAAATTATTCAAATCGTTAGATGGATATAAGAAAGCAATCGTGAGTGGGTCGCGTTCAGAATAATATTGTTTACGGAAGTTGAGTAGAGAAAGGATTGATTGTGATTTTGCCTTTGCTTTATATTCAAGACTTACATTACTTTCACTACGATTGAATTCCTTTAAGATACGTTCGATACGATGACGTAGGATAATACGATTCTTATCTAGCAAACTATCAAATGTAAAAATTGATAGATAGATTAAGAATGCATCTGAGATATTAAAGGATGGTTGATTTGATGTGATATCCTTTGTGACAAGTTCAAAACGATAGAAAGCACCTTGGAAGGTACGAATGAGATCCTGTGGCCATTTAGTTTCTAGGTTTTGTCCTAACATATCTGCAAGAAGTTGGTAACTTCCAGGAATTGTAAAGTATGGCGTATATAAATTGGTGACTTTTTGGAATCTTAGAAATTCTTCATACACCTGTATCTCCTGTGAATCGTTATGGACAGGCATGATACGAGTAATCTCTGCCATGATAGAAGGTGCTTGTAAGTATTTGAGTACAGATACGCGTTTATTTCCTTCTTTGACAAAGAATGCATGCATGTATTCATAAACTTGAATTGGTTCACGGATTCCTTCTTCAATCTGTGCATCATACAATCTAGACCACTTTGTAGCAAACTCTGTATCTTCATCTAGTGTTGGCATCCAACTTTCAGTAAAGGATGCTGCACGTGAGGAAGTGATGGTGCCTACCACAAGGTCTAAAGGAATTTCTAAGACACCTATATATACTTTTGGTAGTTCGCTGAAAATACTGTTGTTTAAAACTGCTAAAGTTTCCTCGTCGGCTTTTCCTTTTTTACGAGCTAATGTGTATTCAGAAAGTGACATAAGTATCATCTCCTAGCGTTACTATTATACTTGAATATGGGGCTATGGTCTAATTGCGAAGTTTTGATATATAATCACAAAGAAGGGAAGTAAACTATGGTTGAATTTGTTAAATATACATCTATATTAGGACATATTACAATTGCAATAGAAGATGATACCCTCATCGGTTTATGGTTTGATGGTCAAAAATATGATAGAGCAAATATACAGGGGGAATTTTCTACTTCGATCTCTACGATGGCTAGAAAAACAATCGAATGGCTCGATGAATATTTTTCGGGTAAAAACCCAGATATGACTTTGAAGATTTCTCCCTAGAGGAACTGTATTTCAACAAGCTGTATGGGAATGTTTATTAGCGATTCCTTATGGTCAAACAAGAACCTATGGTGATATCAAAGAACTGGTTTGCAACAAATTAGGAAAAGCTTCCATGTCAAACCAAGCAGTTGGAACAGCTGTTGGGCATAACCCAATATCAATTATTATTCCCTGTCACCGTGTGATTGGAAAAGATGGTAGTCTACATGGGTATGCAGGTGGTTTAGAGAAAAAGAGTTGGTTATTACAACATGAGAAATGACTAAATCATAATCAGAACGAATTTTAGAAATGGTGTTAGAATAACTACATCTCGAGGTGAAAATATGAATCGTAATCAAGAGATTATACGCACAAGTGTATTAGGAATTATTGTGAATTCAATGTTGGCTGGATTTAAGGTTGTGGTTGGATTTTTTTATCTGGTTCTATCGCAATTATATTGGATGCTTTTTTTCATCTATTATTACTATTATTAGTACAAAGCTTGCTTCAAAAAAAACCCGATCATAAGTATCCGTATGGATATGGTAGAGTTGAATACTTAAGTGCACTTGTCATATCTTTGATAATTATATATGCGGGTATTACTTCTTTTGTGGAAGCTGTTAAGAGTATATTTAATCCGAGTATTCCAACGTATACAACAGTTGGACTAGTCATTATCTTTGTGGCGGTGCTTGCGAAGTTTTCAATGGGAATGTATGTAAAAAAGACTGGTGAGAGATTAAATTCTGGGTCACTTCTCGCCTCTGGGGAAGATAGCCGTATGGACTCTATAATTTCCGCAAGTACGATTTTGGCCGCATTATTGTTTATCTGGACGAATGTCGATATTAGTTCTTATCTTGCGGTCATTATCTCCATTATGATTATCAAAGCTGGCTATGAGATTGCGGCTTCTACGATATCTTCGATCTTGGGTGAACGTCCAGATAAGGAACTTACGAATCAAATAAAAAAGTTGGTTATGACTTTTCGTGAAGTACATGGTGTATATGATTTGTTTTTGAATAATTATGGACCGAATAAGAATGTGGCATCTTTACATATTGAAGTAGATGATACGATGACTGCTGATGAGATTGATGAATTACAGCGTAGAATCGAAGATAAGATTTATGATGAAACACATGTCTTCGTGACGGCAATTAGTGTGTATGCATACAACACAAAGGATGATGAGGCGAAGCATTTGTATAAAGAGATTCGAAAGATTGTTATGTCCGTAGAGCATGTCATCCAAATGCATGGATTCTTTGTACAGGGAAATGAAATACGTTTTGATATTGTCATTGACTTTAATTGTGATGATCGTGAAGCACTGTATCAACGCATTGTTCAGGATATACAGGAACGTTATCCAGATTACAAATTTACAACGACTTTAGATAGCGACATCAGTGATTGATGTCGTTATTTTTATGTTTGATACAAGTGAAAAAATTGTGAAATATCTGCATATCATTTGACGAAGCGAGAATTATCTTTTAAAATAGGGCACATTGTCGAAAGGAGTTAAATGATATGAAAAAGAAAATCAATACGATTGTAGGATCAATTGGTGCGTTTGTTGGAATCTTTGTTTTCATCACTTATATCCCACAGATTATCGCAAACTTAAATGGTGTAAAGGGACAACCACACCAACCACTCACAGCAGCTGTTTCTTGTTTGATTTGGGTTATTTATGGTTGGACGAAGGAACCAAAGAAGGACTATATCTTAATTATTCCAAATGCTTTTTGGCGTTGTATTAGGATTCTTAACGTTCATAACAGCACTATAAATTGTTATATCCATTGTATAAATTTTATATCAAAGCTGTAAAACGACATCAGTGATTGATGTCGTTTTTAAATGATCATGTGATATAGGGTGGTAGCCTAATTATTTTTTTCATATTACAATAGTAACGATAGATAGGTGGTAATTATGAAAATATTGAGTATTGCCGTACCATGTTATAACTCACAGGATTACATGGAGCACTGTGTAGAGACGTTATTAACTGGTGGTGAAAAAGTAGAAATTATTATCGTAGATGATGGTTCAAAAGATGGTACAGCAGAGATTGCTGATCGTCTTGCGGAAAAATATCCAACAATTATCAAAGCTGTACATCAAGAAAACGGTGGACATGGTGAAGCAGTTAACACAGGTATTAAGAATGCGACTGGTGTGTTCTTCAAGGTTGTTGATAGTGATGATTGGCTTGGTGAGGAAGCACTCGCAACTTTACTTGAGAAGTTAGAGATGTTTAGCAACAGTGGTGAAGATGCAGTAAATGTACCTGATTTAGTATTATGTAACTATATCTATGACAAAGTAGGTGTAAAGAATAAGAAGGTAATTAACTATAAGGGTTACTTGCCACTCAATCGTACATTTACTTGGAAGGATGTTAGAAAGATGCCTCCAGGTAAGTATATGACCATGCATGCGTGTGTATATCGTACAGAGGTATTGCGTGAAAGCCAATTGGTATTACCGAAGCATACATTCTATGTAGATAATATTTATGTATTCAAGCCTTTACCATATGTGAAGAAGTTGTACTACTTAGATATTAATCTTTACCATTACTTTATTGGTCGTGATGATCAATCTGTTAACGAAAAAGGTTATGATCAAACGACTCGACCAACAGTTACGTGTCAATAAGATTATGATTGATACATTAAGTGCGTATGATAAATCTATTCCGAACTGTACGGAATATATGTATTCTTACTTAGAGATTATCTCCGCAATTACTTCAGTTCTAGCTACGTTATCTGGAACACCAGAACATCTTGCGATGAAGGAAGACTTATGGAAGTACATGCAGGAAACAGATGAAGAAATCTATCATAAAGTTCGTTATTCCTTTGTTGGTAGAGCTGTTAACTTACCTGGTAAGTTTGGCCAGAGTGCATTACTAACAATTTATAAACTTGCGCAAAAATTATATGGATTTAACTAAGCGGATGATTCCGCTTTTCTTTTGGGCAGTATACGTGCATGAGGGTGGAATCGGAGTATAATAAACCACAGTTTCATTTTTAAACAGATAGGAGTGTAATAAAGATGGATAAGACAGCCAAAATGATTATTGAATTAGTACCTGATGAGGTTATGCATAAGATTCCTTTTTTTGTAAGAGGTCATGCGACAAAGGATACCGTTGCAAAGATTGCTAGGGAATATCCAGAGCTATATGCCCAAGCGCAACAATGTGATGAGTTGCAGGGCGAACTAAAGGAACAACTTAGTAAAATCATCAACGATATCTTCGATCAGAAGATGAGAAAACATGGATATAAATAATATCTTAGGGGCTAATGCCCTTTTTTCTTTGATGGAGTACAATAGTGGCATAGATACATTAACAAACCAACCTGTGATAAAATAAAGGCGGTGATAATATGAAAAAAGTAATCGCAATCGTTGAAGACGAAAAAGATTTAAATGAATTAGTAAAAAGATATTTAGAAAAAGGAAGAATATGAAGTGCGTTCTTATTTGGATTTTGATGAGGCTTACTCTCATACTTCTGATGAAGATGTACATCTATGGATTCTTGACATTATGCTAGGCGATAAGAGTGGATTTGACCTCATTGAAGCTATCCGTTCCTATCGTTCTGAGGTACCTGTTATCTTTATGTCGGCACGTGATAAGGAATTTGACCGTATCATTGGACTTGAAAAGGGTAGTGATGACTATATCACAAAGCCATTCTCTCCAAAAGAGCTTGTGTTACGTGTCAATAACTTGATTCGTCGAATTTATAAAGATGAAGCGGAACATATCAAAGTTGATGGATATGAAATTGATGAAGCACAGAGAATTGTCATCGAAGATGATAAGCAGATTGATTTAACAACGAAAGAGTTTGAACTCTTGATGATGTTTTGTGAATAATCGCGGTACTGCCTTTCCCACGTGAACAAATTCTATCCCAAGTTTGGGAAGAGAATTATTTTGGTAGCGACCGTGTCGTAGATGATACGTTACGTAGACTTAGAAAGAAAATGCCGAATTTAAGTATTCATACGATTTATGGATTCGGTTATAGGCTCGGATAATGAAGCGTATACGAATGTGGTTGCGTGAGCTGAGTTTGTCGCAACAATTACTCAGCATGGTCTTTCTTTTCATTATGATTTTTGCGATGTTCGTAATCATCTTTCTTTCGCCATCGATTGAACGTTTTACCGAAGCAGAAATGTATAATCGTTTGCACAGTGCACAGGAAAGTTTGATTTTATACGCTGATCAAAACCCAGGCCAGTCTTTTGGACTTTGTACAAACAGATGGCGCAATCAGTGCATACTTATTTGATCATGAGAAGAATACTTTCACGGTTATCTATGGAAGTAAGATGGATCAGACTTTAAAAGAAAGATTGAAGACAAATGCGAATGCTCCATATTCTGGCACGATGGATTCTTACTACACACCAGAGGCACAGTTAGATGGAACAAATACGCCAGGAGATAATATTGTTTTATATTCCAAAACACTATTAAATGATGGACGTGAACTAATTACAGTGATGTCAAATGCTGCTCAACAACGCTTACGTGATAGTTTGATTAATGGCGTTGTACTGTTAAACGTTAGCTTTGTCATTGGCTTTATGGTGATGCTTTGATATGGGTGACAACTTTGATTTTACCGCTATCACAAATTAAGTACTATATCGCCAAAATTAAGAATGAAGAAGATGCGGAACTATTCGTGCAGCGTAATGATGAGATTGGTGAAGTTGCGGATGCACTTCGTGATATGAATGCACAGCTAAAGAAACAAAATCGTGAGAAAGAAGAAATGATTCAGAATATTTCGCATGACTTAAAGACACCAATCGCAACTATTAAGTCATATGGAGAATCTATTAAAGATGGTATTTATCCATACGAAACATTAGAAAAGTCTGTCGATGTTATTATCGAACATGCAAATCGTTTGGAAAAGAAAGTGAAGAGTTTGATCATCCTCAACAAGATGGATTATTTAAAGGATACTGTTGAGGAAGGAAATCATCTCAACATGAATAAAATTATTGATAAAGCATTACTATCACTTAAGGTTGTTCGCCCAGAAATTAGTTTTATCTGTGAGTTGGATGAAGAGGTTTTCTTCCATGGCGAAGAAGAACCTTGGCGGATCGTAGTGGAAAATCTGATTGATAATGCATTACGTTATGCCAAGAGTTATATCAAGGTGACATTACATGAAGATGAGTTATGTGTAATCAATGACGGTAAGAATATTTCGAAAGACCGTTTGAGTACATTATTCCATCGCTATGAAAAGGGATCAGATGGCCAATTTGGTTTAGGTTTATCCATTGTTCACCGTGTAGTGACGACATATGGTTACCGCGTAGTGGCAGAAAATCTCACCGAAGGTGTATGCTTTAGAATCTGGCATGATGCTAGGAAACAAAAGCCAAAGAAAACAAACGAAAATCATCAAACATAAACTTGTATAAATGGGTGAAAAATTCATCGATATCGATTAAAATAGAAAGACATATGAAAAAAACAGAACAGATTTACGGTGTAAAAACGACATATATCACAGAAGGCGAAGGACCAGATATGATCCTTCTGCATGGATGGGGTCAAAATAAGGAAATGATGCAGGCAATCTTTGATCACTACAAAGATTGCTATCGTGTATTTGCGATTGATTTTCCTGGCTTTGGTGAGAGTGATAATCCACCAGTTGCCTGGGGTGTACCTGATTATGAAGCATTCTTAGAAGACTTCATTGCAGTAAATAAAATTCAAAATCCTATTCTTATTGGACATTCCTTTGGCTGTCGTGTAGCAATTCGCTACGCTGCAAGAACCCAGAGAATGTAAAGAAGATGTGTCTGACAGGTGCTGCAGGTATACGTCCAAAGCAATCCCTTGAAAGTAAGATACGTGTTAAAGTGTTTAAGGTTGGTAAATGGTTTTTAAAGCTAACTGGTCAGACAAAGAAACTTGAAGAACTACAAAAGAATGCTGGTTCAGAAGATTATCGTAATGCCCAAGGTATTATGAGACCTACCTTCGTAAAGGTGGTTAATGATGATGTTACGGAGCTTTTACCTTTGGTGAAGTGCCCAGTATTACTTGTATGGGGCGATTTAGATACAGCTGCACCATTATGGATGGGAAAACAGATGGAGAAAATGATGCCAGATGCAGGTCTAGCGATATTTGCGGGTGATGACCATTGGGCATATTGGCACCAAGCAGACCGTTTCAATCGTGTTCTGGATATATTCTTAAAGGAGACGGCATAGTATGGAAAGATGGATACTTGCAGTTGCGACAATTGTCGCAATGTTGATACCAACAAAACATGCATTACACATGTTTCAACAGAATCGCTATGAAATAGGCAGATATAGTAAATGGCTTGCCGGAAACCAAAAAATGATACAAGGAATGTTGGTTACAACGCTTTGCTATATCGTTGTTGCAGGATTATTAACATACTTTGCTGGATTTAAAATCTTTGCATGGGTATGGCTAGTACTGCTACTTCTTGTTACGGGTATTAATGTTATTCGAGAGAAAAATAAAAAGTATATAAAGCCACTTGTATATACTGGTCGTGTAAAACGTCAAATCGTTGTCATGGCTCTATTACAAATTGGTTTGATACTTCTTAATGATAAATTCTTACCACAGTATGCATGCATATCTACACTAGTAATCATTCTACCATGGATTTTAATCTTCTTTGTAGGATGGATTACTTCACCAATTGAAACATTTGTAAAACAGTGGTTCATTGGACAAGCAAAGAAAATTCTTCGCGAAGATAAAGATCTAATCAAGATTGGTATTACTGGTAGCTATGGTAAGACATCCACTAAGAATGTCATGCAGGCAATGATTGGCGAACAGTTTAATACATTAATGACACCAGCTTCTTACAATACACCGATGGGTATTACAATTACGATTCGTACTTTATTAAAACCGATTCATAAAGTATTTGTATGCGAGATGGGTGCTGACCATGTTGGTGAAATTACTTACTTAATGAAGTTTGTACAGCCATCGATTGGTGTTGTAACTTCGATAGGACCACAACACCTAGCAACTTTTGGCTCGCAAGAGAATATCATCAAAGAAAAAATGCAGATGATGGAACTGTTACCAAAGAATGGTCTTGGAGTTCTGAACTATGATAATGATTTTATCCGCAACTATCGCTTAAAGAATCCAGTTAAGACAGTTAGTTATGGGGTAAAGAGCAGAGATGTAGATTATTACGCAGATGATATTATATACACACGTATGGGTTCATCCTTTACGGTTGTTCATCGCGATGAACGTGTACGTATCGAAACAAAGCTTCTTGGTGAATTAAATATTCTCAATATTCTATCCGCAATCTGTGTCGCAAGACATCTCAATGTGCCATGGTCAACGATTCAACGTGCAGCTAAGACAATGAAACAAGTCGAGCACCGCTTAGAATTAAAGACAATCAATGGCTATCGCTTTATTGATGATGCGTTTAACTCTAACCCAGTTGGTTCTGCAATGGCTTTAGAAGTGCTATCAATGATGCCAAATACACGTTATGTTGTAACACCGGGTATGATTGATCTTGGTGCAATTCAAGATGACGCAAATAAAGAATTTGGTCGCAAGATGAAGGGTAAAGCAGATGAGGTTATTCTCGTTGGAGAAATTCAAACCAAGCCTATCTATGAAGGTCTACAAGAAGTTGGGTTTGATATGAACCGTGTTATCGTTGTAAAGACAGTCAAAGAAGCGTTTGCCCATATCTATCGACATGCATTACCTTCCGATACAATTCTATTGGAAAATGATTTACCTGACGCATTTAGTCACTGATGAAAAAAGTCTACTCACGTGGGCTTTTTAGTTTGTCTTAATTGTTTTGATAAAGAAGAAGATACCTAATATAAAGAAGAATGCGATACTACCGACACCAGCACTAATTGAACCAGTTAACTGTGATACAAGCGAAACAGATGCTGTACCTAAGAAAGCTGCACCCTTACCACAGATATCCATCAATCCAAAGTATTCACCAGACTGTTCTGCTGGAATAATCTTGGTGAAATAGGAACGTGATAGAGCTTGAATACCACCTTGGAATAATCCTACACATACTGCAAGAATCCAGAATTCAACTTGTGTATCTAAGAAGATTGCAAAGATAGCAATACCAAGATATGCAAAGATACAAAGTAGAATTAATCGTGTAGTATCAAATTTCTGTGCTAATCGGCCAAATGTAAGAGCAGCAGGGAAGGCAACAATCTGTGTTAGTAGTAATGCAAGTAATAAACTTGTACTACCTAATCCTAACGCTGTTCCATACGCAGTCGCTAAATCAATAATTGTATAAACACCATCGATATAGAAGAAGAATGAAATTAAGAATAAGAAGATTTTCTTATGCTTTGTTGCATTCTTGAGTGTATTTCCTAAGCGTTTAAAACTCTCTGCAATAGCATTCTTCGTATTTTCGATATAATGTGTTTGTTTATACGTCTTTAATAAAGGTAATGAGAATACAAACCACCAAATAGCTGTAATTGTAAAGGCAATTGTCATTGCTAGACTTCCTGAAATTCCAATCTTTTTACCACCAAGAATCACTGCAAGTGATAATACAAAAGGAATACAGGATCCGATATATCCCCATGCATATCCTAATGAGGATACGCTATCGAGACGTTCTTCTGTTGTGATATCTCCTAACATAGAATCATAGAAGATGATACTGGAAGAATATACGGCCTTTTGCGAGAATGAAGATGATTAGGAACATCAACCAATGTGAGATAAATCCCATCATAAAGCATAGAAGTGATCCGACTAGTACAGATGCAAAGAAGATAGGTTTCTTAAATCCTTTAAAATCTGTAATTGTACCAATCACTGGTCCTAAGAAGGCGACACATAGTGTTGCGGCTGATGCGGCATATCCCCAATATGCTAGATAACTAACAGATGATAGTCCATCTTTCTCCGCTAAACTATTAAAGTATAGCGGCATAACTGTTGATACCAATAGTATGAAGGCAGAGTTACCGACATCATATAAGATCCAGTCTTTTTCAGCCTTAGTAAGTTTTGTAAACATAGTTCAATCTCCCCTACGATATTGATTATGCGTTAAAACAAGTTATGAAACAATTATTTTTGTAACAAATATGAAAATTTCATATAGTGAACACAATGAAAAAGGATGATGCGACAATAATGAAAAAAATCCTATAAACTATATTTCATAGGATTTTTAAGTATCTACCTTCATCTGGATGGTACTCTGGTTGTGCAACGATATTATGTTGAACTAACAATTCATTTACTGTACCGAAAATCAAATGATAAATTTCATTCGCGATATCACGAATATCTACATTGTGTTGAATTGATAATAAATTTTGTTCTCTGCTTAATAGATTAAGGCATTCAATTAGGATTTGCGAACATGCGTCAATAACAATTTTGGAAATTTCATCACCGACTTTTAAAATCATCAGAGTAATAAACTGGAATATTTATTATTCCATTTTTTTGTATAGCCCTTTTGATTGAAGATTGAAATAAGATTTTCCGATATTTTATTTCCGAGAATTAAGGAATGAAATGCTAAGCCCAATTCGTCAGGTGAGTATTTGATGATTTTATCCGACTGATGAGTATTCTGTAACATGAATTGACGATAGAAATCATTTCGGTTTCCATCACAATCGCCAAAAAGAACTAAATACTCCGTAATGTGTTTTTAAAGGCGATTATAAGAGCATAATAGTTTATTGCTATATGTATTTAAAGAATTACTCTTCTCATACATAATGATGAGATAATCTGAACAATCTGGATGAATTTTTGTGAGTTGTAATTAAATTATATTTTTACAAGTTCATCAAATATTGTTCCATCAAAAAAACATATCCACATAACATGTGATAGAGATTTACTTGGTCCGAGAAACCATTTTTGGATTTGATGGATGGTTTTAATCAAGTTATCAGTCTGCTGCATTATTGAATGGTAAATTTTATTGCTGGCAAGTAAAATGTATTTCTTTAATATAGGTAAATCTCTTTCGATAAAAAAATAGGGATGTTTAAAGACAGTTTATTATTGCAAAGTTTAATTGCATCAATCATTAATAAACTGTTTGTGATTTCATTATTTGAGTATTGATTGATATCAATACTATTTGGGGGTTTGAGTAATGATATCTGAAAGTACATGTAAAACAGAAGGATTGCTTAGAATGATTCTTGGATTATTCTTGATTGTTGATATATCATTTTCATAATAAAAGATATCGAATTCCATAATTTCCTCTGAATTAATTATATAGTATCTGAAGTGAGATCTTAAAAAAATAAAAAAACCGATGAGTTGAAACGCCTTGCACGTGATTTCCTCGTCGGTGTCCTATCAGGAGTAATTGCCGGACTTATCACATGGTGGCTGACCAAGTGATAACAGCTAGGGCGAAAGCCCCTCTCCTTAGTTGAATTATGGGTTGTTTTTTCATAAAATATCAAGTATGATAATTTATATCATAGTTGCTATTTTTTTACTGCAAGTGTTGTAACGGTTTTGCTTCTCAGAAATAGAAAGGATCAATAATATGCCAAAAAAACAAGTAACGGCGATTTTTAATCAGAAAGAATATAATGCAAAGTGGCGAGCAGAAAACATGATGAGAGTATCTGCCACGTACAAAAAAATGAATTTGTTTTGTCATTTCATGAAGCGTGCCAAAAACTCGGAATAAGCCAAGCTGAAGTAATCCGAAATGCAATGCAAGATGCTATTGATAAAGCAAAAAAATAAATAAAAGTTGACCAGAACATAAGAAAAAAACCGCTATTTAAGCGGTTTTAATTTTTTTAATGGAGCGAGTGAGCGGAATTGAACCGCCGTGTCCACCTTGGCAAGGTGGCGTTCTACCATTGAACTACACTCGCGTAATGGCGGTCCCGACGAGATTCGAACTCGCGATCTTCTCCGTGACAGGGAGACGAGATAAACCACTACTCCACGGGACCAATGTATGGCGAGGAAAGAGGGATTTGAACCCTCGCGCCGGTTTCCCGACCTATGCCCTTAGCAGGGGCACCTCTTCGGCCTCTTGAGTATTTCCTCAACTATTGCCAAGTGCATACTGACTAACCGTTCAGCGCTTTACTATATTACCATGGTCATTTTTTCATTGCAAGATGTTTTTTGCTTTTTTGATGAATTTTTGTAAAGCCTAGCGCTGAAAGGCTTTTTTTAAGAATACAAGACGATTTGTGACTGTTTCTCGTGCTGCACATAGCTTATCAGCCCAACATACAACCCAAGCTTCTTTCGATTGTGGTGGATACATCGTCAGTGGAAACATGTGATGAATAATAATATCTTCCTCGATAGAACCGATATGATAATCATCCTTAGCATTGTTTGCTGCAGTATATGGATGTGTAAATCCATGTAATCCGAAGTGTTTCTGTGGAATATGCCAATCATACAAGAAATAATCATGTAATAAAGCACCAGTAATCATTGCGGAATAGTTTACATCAAAATTGTGAGTTTCAGCTAACTCACAAGCTGTAAGTGCGACATCGATACAATGTGCATATACAGTTGTCTTTCCGTGCTGAATAAAGTTCTTTACCAAACTATATCTTCCTGTTTTTTCTAAGCGTTCTACTTCATCCATGACTGCTTTATAGTGCTTGTTTTGCATATTCATACTAATAATCTATACGATTCAGCACGAAATGAACAGAAATATTATCTGATTTTTTTGAAAAAAATTATACGGATAGGAAGATTTGCTAGAGATTTTATTTGGATAAATCTTAGAAGTATGTCATATTAAATTTATAAGATTTACGACAAGAGAGGTTACATATGAAAGTTTTAAGTTTTGGATCATTGAATTTTGATCATGTATATCAGATGGATCATTTTGTGATGCCAAAGGAGACGACATCTTCTTTGTCCTATAGTAGAGGCTTTGGAGGGAAGGGTTTAAACCAATCCATTGCATTAGCAAAATCAGGTTTAGATGTATACCACGCTGGACGTGTTGGGTTTGATGGTCAACCATTTATCGATTACTTACAAGAGTATGGTGTAAAGGTTGATTATCTAAAGAAGGATGAAGAAACTGCGACTGGGCATGCGATTATTCAGGTAAGTCATAGTGAAAACTGTATTATCCTCTACGGTGGTGCGAATCAGTTGATTGATGAAGCGCAGATTGATGAAGTATTAACACATTTTGAAAAGGGGGATTTATTACTGATTCAAAATGAAATATCTTCTTTAACATACTTAATCACAAAGGCACATGAGAAGGGTTTGCGTATTGCCTTCAATACTGCACCGATGGATGAAAAGATTTTTGGCTATCCTCTAGATTTAATTGATATCTTTGTGGTGAATGAAGTAGAAGGTAAGGGACTTGCGAATGTTTCATCTGATCAGGTAGAAGATGTGATTGCAGGTTTACAGAAGGCTTATCCAAGTAAGGAAATTATTTTAACGGTGGGAAGTCAGGGTTCTTACTATATTTCTGGCGATATGGTGATTCATCAAGATGCGTATCGTGTAGAGGCTGTTGATACAACGGCTGCTGGTGATACCTTCACAGGTTTCTATCTAGCAAGTATCTTACGTGGTGAAACGGTAGGTAATGCATTGCGCATTGCCGCAAAGGCAAGTAGTATTACCGTTACCAAAGAAGGTGCTGCTAAAAGTATTCCTACATTAGAACAAGTAGTAGAGAGTATGAAAAATGTCTGAAATGAAAATTCAGACATTTTTTTCTAACTTATAGATGGCTTCTAGTGCTGTAAGGATTTCTCTGCGTTCACCTTCCATCGTTTTGGTTGCTTGATCTGCGTAATTACCAATCGCATCTGCAGTATCTTGACCATAGAGGACGACATTATTGAGAATGGACATTGTGCGAATGTTGCGTAAACGACCTACTGTAAATAGGGCGGCTGTTTCCATATCTGCACCAAGAACACCCATGGCTGACCATTTCTTTTCTTCTTCTGCGTTTGTATCAATGTAGAAGCTTTCGTGGCTGTGAACGATTCCTGTATGATAGTTCCAATGATTTTCTTTTGCGGTTTCGATACATTTGAGTAAGAATTCTGTATCCGCAACTGCTGGATAACGAATATCTGCGTATGCTTTGGATGTGCCTTCATCACGTACTGCGCCAATGGCGAAGATAAGATCTCCAAGCTGGATATTTGTTTGAAGGGCACCACAGGAACCGATACGTATCATTGTGTCTACGCCAATGTGTTTTAACTCTTCAATGGCGATGGAAGCAGAGGAACCACCGATACCAGTAGAGATGGCAATAACCTTTACACCTTTATAGTAACCGGATATACTTCTGAATTCTCGGTTATACGCGAGTTCTTTCACATCTTCGAGGAATGGTATGATGCGATCGATGCGGGCTGGATCTCCAGGCATGATTGCATACTTTGCGTTTACGCTTTTGTCTAATTGAATATGTGCTTCTAGCATGGTGCATATTCCTTTCTGGCTGTTTCTAAGATATGCAGTAATTCTTTTCTTTCTTCTTCTGTAACAAATGCGGCATTTGCAGCGTTGATATTCATTTGGAAAATATCATCAACAGTAAATCCCATATCGTTGATGCAGTGGGCATACTCATCGGTAATATGTACACCTGCAAATGTATCGTTATCTGTGTTAACAGAAACGAGTACACCTTGGTCATATAGAGGTTTCATTGGGTGCTTGGCGTACGATGGTACGGTTTGACACTGTACATTGGATGTAGGACAGATTTCAAAGAGTATTTTATTTTCTTTTGCGCGCTCTACAAGTTCTTGGTCAAAGTATACGTGGTGGCCATGACCGATACGTGTTACACCAAAGTCCATTGCGTCTTTAACGGTATCTGGGCCTTGGCTATCACCTGCATGACAAGTCATAGGTAGACCGTATTCTTTTGCCTTTGCGAATAATGGGCCAAAGTTAGATAGAGGTACAAATCCTTCCGCACCTGCAAGGTCAATTCCGACAACGCCTTTACCAAGGTATTTCTTGCATACTTCTACAGTTTCCATATTTTCTTTTTGGTTTAGTGTATCAACACCTATACACATCATGCATGTAAGGATACCAATGCGAAGATTTGGATATTTTTTGAGGGCGTTGTTTCTGCCTTCTAATACAGCTTCTGTTGCGTCGGCTTGGGTTAAACCTTTTTGTGTGTGGAGCTGTGGCGCAAAACGAATCTCTGCATAGATATAGCCTTGATTTGCTAGGTCTTCGATTAACTCTTCTGTAATACGAGTAATAGAAGTTTTATCTTGCATGCATTTCAAAGGAGTATCGAACATCTTAAGATATTCATTTACATCTTTGGCATTTGCACACTTACGAATAAAGGCTTCATAGCCTTCGATTGTATCTGCAGGCATTTGTACATTTTGTTCATGAGCAAGTTTCCATATTGTATCCATGCGGAATGACCCGTCTAGATGTAAGTGAAGATTAATTTTAGGTATACGATTCAACATAATTTTTGTCCTTTCTGGTGATATGTACTTGTTGACTTATTTAAAACCCAATAATAAAATGAGTTTACATGAAATCGCTTTCACTATTTTATTTTAAGAGATGACTAGTGATTTGAAAAAGATTTTGGGAGGAAAATACATGAAAAATCTATTAAAGGCAGCAATGGTTGCATTGTTGTTAACACCGCTCGTTGGTTGTGGACCTAAGGGATCTGAAAAGCAGGGTTCCAACGCAACAGAGACACACGGAAAGACTTACAACGTAGCATACCTAGTTAATGGTAACTTGGGTGATAAGTCATTCTTTGACTCAGCAGCAGCTGGTTTACAGACTCTTGAAAAAGATGGTCGTATCACATTAAAGACAATTGAAATGGGTGGTACAGACGCTGATAAGCCAAGATGGCTACAGACATTGTATGAAGTATCTGATTTGGGAGAATATGACTTAATTATCTGTGGAACATATCAGATGCCTGACTTCTTAAAGGAAGTTGCTACAAAGTATCCAGATCAGAAGTATGCAATCTTTGATGACAATACTTATGCTGGCGAAAATAAGAATGTCCTCAACTTAACATACAAGCAGAATGAGTTAGGTTATATCATTGGTACATTAGCTGCAAGCATGACAACAGATACATCTGTTGAACGTATTAATCCTGAAAAGGTAATTGGTTTCGTTGGTGGTATCGATAGCCCAGTTATCAATGACTTCTTATATGGCTATATTACAGGTGCTCAGAACGTTGATCCCAGAAATCAAGGTTGATACACGTTATACAAATGACTATGTAGATACAGCGATTGCTAAGGAATATGGTTTATCCATGATTAGCGATAACAAGGCTGATATTATCTGGGGTGTTGCTGGTAATGCTGGTAATGGTGCAGCTGAAGCAGCTCTTGAAAAGAATACTGCATGGTTTATCGGTGTTGACTCAGACCAGGAATCTACTTTCTCTCCTGACTTAGCAGCGATTACATTAACATCTGGTTTAAAGAATGTTGGTAACTCTCTCATTTGGGTATTTGATGAATGGGATGCAGGTAGAGAACACTGGGGAACAGAAGTTACTTTAGGCTTGAAGGAAAATGGCGTTGGTGTAGTAACTGACAAGAACTTTGCCAAGTATGCTTCTCAAGCAACTAAGGACAAGGTTAATGAAGCTATTCAGGCTATCTTAGACGGTAAGGTTGAAGTTCCTACAGCATTAGGAAACACATCTAAAGATTTAGAAACATTACGTGAAAAGGTACGTCCTTAATCGTAGCGTTACAAAAGATTCATAAATTGTTTTGCGTAGAAATTTAAAAGTTTCATTCAACCACGAAAAAAACAATATATCTGATTAGTATCTTTGGTGATTTATGAATCCAGTTTCAGCTGCCGAAAAGTGTAGTTTTCAATAGTTTTTGAAAAATAACTTGGGATGGTGGTTGGGAACTGGATTTTCATTTTTGAAAAAAAAAGATCACCTGTATAAAAAATAGAATGAGGTAAGAGATATGAACGAAGAATATGTCATTCAAATGAAAGGCATTCGCAAGATTTATCCTAATGGTGTCGTGGCAAACCAGGATGTTGACTTGAATGTACGCAAAGGCGAAATTCATGCGCTGATGGGAGAAAATGGTGCTGGTAAATCAACACTGATGAAGATGTTGTTTGGTTTAGAGCAACCTACAGAAGGTGAGATTTACGTCAATGGCGAAAAAGGTACATTTATCATCACCGAAACGTAGCGATTTCAAAGGGTATCGGAATGGTTCACCAACATTTTATGTTGGTGCCAAGTTTAACTGTCGCTGAAAATATCGTATTGGGTATGACTCCAAAGAAGAACGGTATTTTCATCGATCGTCAAAAGGCAATCAAGATTACTGAGGAATACTCCAAGAAGTTTAACTTGGCAGTAGATCCCAAATGCGCGTGTTGTCGATATTCCGGTTGGAATGAAGCAGAAGGTAGAAATCTTAAAGGCATTAGTACGTGGTGCTAAGATTTTGATTTTAGATGAGCCTACTGCTGTTTTAACTACCCAAGAAACAACAGAACTATTTAAAGAGTTAAAGCATCTAAAAGAACAGGGTTATACATTAATCTTTATCTCTCATAAGCTAAACGAAATCATGGAGATTACTGATCGTTTAAGTATTTTACGTGGTGGTAAGTTTATGGGTGTCTATGAGACAAAGGATGTTACACCTGAGAAGATTTCTCGCTTGATGGTAGGACGTGATGTTGTCTTACAGGTTCAAAAGGATGCTGCGAAACCAACAGATGAAATCCTAAGAGTCAGAGACTTACATTATGTCAATGACTGGGGCAAGAAGATGCTCAATGGCGTATCTCTATCCGTTCGTAAAGGAGAAATTCTTGGTATTGCGGGTGTTGAAGGTAATGGTCAAAAGGAACTTGTTGATATGTTGTTTGGTTTAAACAAACCAAATGAGGGAACTATCACGATGAAGGGTGATAATATCATTGGTTTAAACCAACGCCAGTTACGTGAGAAAGCATATCTCATTAGTACCAGAAGATCGTATGTTATTTGGTATTGCCGCAAATGCGTCAATTGAAGAAAATATTATCTCTGACCGTGCTGATTCTAAGAAGATGAACAAGGGTTTGATGTTTAACATGAAGAACATGCATGAAGAGACGGATGCCCTCATTAAAGAATATAAAGTATTGTGCAAGAGCCGTGACCAGAAGGTTGGGTATGTTATCTGGTGGTAATATTCAGAAGGTCGTTGTTGCACGTGAATTCTCCAATCAACCAGATTTGATTATCGCTGATCAACCAACGCGTGGTATCGACGTTGGTGCGACGGAATTTCATCCGTAAAAAGTTAGTAGAATTATCACGTTCTGGAATTGGTGTGTTATTAGTATCTGCAGACTTAAATGAAGTTATGGAATTATCTGATAGTTTAATCGTCATGTATGGTGGTCAGATTGTTGCGTACTTTGAAGATACGAGTCAGTTAAATGACGAAATCATGGGTCAATACATGTTGGGTATTAAGAAACAAACAGCAGAAGAGATTGCGAGGGTTTGTCATGAATAAGAAAAGAAGTTTGATATTTAGTATTGTACGTGGCGCAATGGCTATCGGTATTGCGTTACTAGTTGCGGCAATCCTAATCTTTATTAGTTCAAAGGGAGATAGTTTTGGTGCAAGACTACTTGCGACATTAAGTTCTTTGAAGGCAATGTTGATTCAACCGATATTCCGTGCAAATGGTACGTTTAGTGTAAAGGGTTTTACAGATGTACTTGCAAGCATGATTCCTATTATCTTTACGGGTCTAGCAACTTGTGTGATGTTCTCGGCAAACCAATTTAACCTTGGCTCTGAGGGTGGTATCTTACTTGGTGCGTTTGTGACTTCTTTAGTTGCAGTATATGTTCCATTACCTGGTGCATTACTACCAATCGTTGCCATTCTTGCAGGTGCAGTCGTTACAGGTGTGATGATGTTAATTCCTGCAGTATTAAAGGCAAAGTTAAATGTCAGTGAAATGGTAAACTCCTTAATGTTAAACTATGTCATCATGTACGTTATCAAGTTTATGATGAATGCGTTTATCGCTGATAAGACAAAGGGTACAGTTCAGACAAGTAACTTCCAGGCAAACGCTGCACTACCTCAGTTAATTGATAATGGTTCTAAGCTATCTATTGGTTTCGCTATCGCAATTGTAATGACAATTATTATTGCACTATTTATGTATCGTACACGTTGGGGATATGCAATCCGTATGATTGGTATCAACCAGAAGTTCTCTATGTACTCTGGTATGAACGTTGTAATGATCATCATCCTTTCGCAAGTGATCGGTGGATTACTAGCAGGTATGGGTGGAGGCATCGAAATGCTAGGAAGAAACCAATACTTCGACTGGTTAGCGCAACCGGGGTATGGTTGGACGGGTATTACCGTAGCGATTTTGGCTGGTAATAACCCAGCATTTGTTCCACTCGCCGCATTCTTTATGGCATATCTTGAAAAAGGATGTACTTTAATGTCAACCTACGCTGCAGTTCCTGCACAGTTGATTGATATTATTCAAGCGATTATCTTCTTGTTCTTTGCGGCCGATCAATTCTTATCCAAGTATCGTCAAAGACTTGTCGTTAAGAGTGCGGAAGAGGAGTTACGCGAAAAACAAGTCGGAGCGATTGTAGAAGGGAGCGTGAAGTAAGATGTTTTCACTAATTATGACACCAGAATTCTTCTTCGCAATTTTCCGTATTACAGCTCCGATCTTATTTGCGACCATGGCTGCTGTTATCTGTGAAAAAGCAGGTGTTTCTAACATCGGTCTTGAAGGTACTATGATGATTTCCGCGTTGTTTGGTTCCTTATTTGCTTACTATTCTGGAAATTGGTTTGTTGGTTTACTTGTGGCAATTGCTGTAGGTATTATCGTTAGCTTACTGATGGGATTCTTTGCATTCAATTTAAAGACAAACATTATCTTAACTGGTACTGCAGTCAATATGATTGGATCTGGTGGAACAATCTTCTTAGTTAAAGGTAATTACAGGAATTACCCAGGATCACAACTTACTTCTACAACTTCTTTGATTACACAGAAGTTACAGATTCCAAGTATTACAATTCCACTCATCGATAAGATTCCTGTGATTGGACAAGTATTATCTGGACATAGTTTATTAACATACTTTGCATTTATCTGTGTGTTCTTAACATGGGTATTGCTATACCATACACCACTAGGATTAAATATCCGCTCTGTTGGTGAAAACTCTCATGCGGCTTCTTCCGTTGGTGTAAGTGTTATCCGCGTGAAGTACATTACAATGGTTATCGCCGGTGTACTCTGCGGTATGGGTGGTGCGTTTATGTCTATGTACTATGCGATGGGTTGGTCCCTCGACATGGTTGCTGGACGTGGATTTATTGCACTTGCTGCACAGGCAATGGGTGCTGGTGAGCCTTTAGGATGCATGCTAGCAGCGCTTATCTTTGGATTTGCACAGGCATTTGGTATCAAGTTATCTGCGACAGGTGTTGATTCCAACCTTGTTTCACCAATCCCATATTTGGTAACGATTATCGGTTTAGTTGTATTCGCTCTGATTGCGGCAAGTCGTGCAAAGCGTGCACGTCGTGAAAATGCAGAGAAGGTGAACGCATGAGTGAAATCAAGAAAATACCAGTCATCTTAGATGGCGATCCAGGTCACGATGATGCGATTGCTTGGGTGTTTGCCAAGGCAAATCCTGTCTTTGATATTAAAGCAGTCACAAGTGTGGCAGGTAATCAAACACTATCTAAAACAACATATAACGCAATGCGTATTTGTACTTTACTAGGGATTGATGCGCCAATTGCGAAAGGGAGAGAGTTACCATTATTATCCCCATTAATTACTGCTGGAAATTTCCATGGTGAATCTGGCTTGGATGGTCCTGCACTACCTGAACCATGCATGCAGTTATCAGAATTATCCTCTGTGGATTTGATGGCGAAAGTGTTAAGAGAAAGTGAAGAACCGGTAACGATTATCGCTACCGGTCCACAAACAAACGTAGCAGCGTTATTACTAACTCATCCAGAATTAAAATCCAAGATTGGAAGAATTTCCATCATGGGTGGTGGACTTAGAAACGGTAACTGGACCCCAGCTGCTGAATTCAATATCTTTGAAGATCCAGAAGCTGCACAAATCGTATTTACATCAGGTATCCCACTAACAATGTGTGGTCTTGATGTAACAGAGAAGGCTATCGTTTATCCACAGGATGAAAAGAGAATCCGTGAAATTGGAAACCAGGTATCTGGTATCGTTGCGGATTGGTTAGATTTCTTCTTCAAGCATCACGCAGAACTTGGTTGGAATGGTTCGCCATTACATGATCCATGTGCTGTGGCGGTGTTAATGAGGCCTGAAATCTTTACAACACAAGAGATGTACGTTGAAATCGATACTGAAGGTCACTACACACGTGGTGCGACTATCGCAGATTGGCATCAATCAAGTGGTAATCCGAATAATGTTACTGCTGTGCTCGGTGTTGACCGTGATAAGATTTGTTGATTTACTAGTGGAAGTATGTAAGACATACGAAGGCAGAAAGGTGGATATCGCATGACAGATTTAATTCCAATTTGGATTGATACTGATACTGGTGTTGATGATGCGGTTGCACTCCTTTGTGCACTTAAGTTAGATAAACTTGCGATTCGTGGTATCTCTGCAGTTGCAGGTAACGTAGAACATGCCAAGACATTTAAAAACTGTCGTAATGTACTTGCATATGCAGGAAGAGCGGATATCAAAGTATATCCAGGCGCAATTAAGCCAATGTGTGTAGAACTAGATGATGCTTCCGAAGTACATGGTAAAGATGGACTTGGTGGTGTTGTGATTCCAGATTCTTCAGCTGTAAAGGAAACAATGCATGCATGGGATGCAATCTATGAGGCTGCGAAAAAAGAAGGTGGCAAACTACAGATTGTTGCGGTAGGACCTTTGACAAATATCGCAAATGCAATTATCTCTCATCCTGATTTGAAGGATATGATTGAAAGAATTCTCATTATGGGTGGTGCAGCTGTTGGAGGTAATGCAACAATGGCAGCTGAGTTTAATATCTATGCAGATCCTCATTCTGCAGAAACAGTTATGCAAAGTGGTATTCCGGTTGTTATGTTTGGTTTAGATGTAACAGTTGATGCCTACCTAGATGGTAAAGATATTCAGGATATTCGTGATTTTAATACGAAGATCAGCAAATTCTTTGTGGATGTTGTACAATCCAATCTAAATTTTTATATCAAAAACTACAAGCGTGAGATACTCTGTATTCATGATGCATGTCCATTAATTTACTTGCAGTATCCTGAAATCTTTACAGGACAAAAAGCAGGTGTCTATGTGGAAACACAGAGTCGCTTATGTTTTGGTAAGACGGTTACAGACATATGGAGTGATACAAAGTTTAAGACACGTGAAACTATGGTAATGCTTGGTGTTGATCGTGAGAAATTCGCAAGTACTCTAAAAGGTTTATTACAACAATATTAAAAAAGCGGGGTCTCCGCTTTTTTAGTTCTTTGGTTTTTCAATGTAAGTACGATGTAATACTTTAATCGTTTCATCGTAATTCATCGTGCCGAGTGCAGTATAGAGAATATCAATAATGTTTAACTGAGAGATACGAGATGACATTGCGGCTGTACGCAAAAGGGATTCATTCTCGGTTGTATATAATTTATGATCCGCCAGCTTAGAAACTGGTGTATCAACACAACGTGTAATTGCGATGATTGGAGTTAGGTTTTCCTTCAGAGCATTCATGCATGTAATAACTTCGGTGGTATTACCAGAGTAGGAACAAACAATCGCTACATCTTCTGCAGTACTGTTCTTACAGCTAAGAAGCTGTGAATGCCAGTCTTCATTAATGGTACATGGCTTTGAGATACGTAGTAACTTCAGATATAAATCACGTAGAGTAACTAGGGAAGCACCCATTCCAACAAGGATAATATTTCTTGCGTCATTCATGATTTTTACGCATTCGCGCAATGTTTCGACATCCATTAACTTTTCGGTTTCATCTAAAGATTTTGCATTTTTGGCTGTTACCTTACGAATGATATCTGTGATATTATCGGTTCTTTTGATTTCTTCGTTATACATCTGTTCGCCAGTTTTTGCGTGGAGTGCTAATTCAATAGTCAAGCTGCGTTTGAAATCTTTGTATCCATCAAAGTTGATACGATGACACATTCTAACAACCGCAGATGGGGATGAAAAACTTTTATGTGCTAATTCCTGCACAGAAAGTGTACTTGCGGTTTCAGGGTTTTTAAGAATATATTCCGCGACAGTTCTTTCTGCACCGGCTAACTCGTGGTAATGTTCACGTAATCGAATAAGTGCATTTTTCATGGCTGTATTCTCCTATAGAAACAATAGCATATTATCCCAAAAACAGAAATATTATTTCGAAAAAAAGTATCAATATTGAAATTTTGTTATCATTCTTCCTATAATATGAATATAGATTTATATACTAGAACATATCATAGGAGGCGTACGCATATGACAATTAATCTTCAAACAATCGCTACAGAACACCGCAATGAAAAATACGATGAATTTGGATCAGATGAGTTCACTTGAAATCATTACAGAGATGAACCGTGAAGATGCGTTAATTGCTTCTTCGATTCAACCACATCTTCCTGATATTGCAAAGATAATTCAGTATTGTATTGAGGCAATCAGTAAAGGTGGCAGAATCATCTATATGGGTGCAGGAACAAGTGGAAGATTAGGAGTGCTTGATGCGGCAGAATGTCCTCCAACATTTGGTGTATCCCCAGATGTTGTTATTGGTTTGATTGCGGGTGGTGAAGGTGCTTTTATCAAAGCACGTGAGGGATCGGAAGATTCCACAGAGCTTGCTAAACAAGATTTAATTCAAATTGGTTTAAATGAAAGAGATGTCGTTATTGGTTTAGCAGCGAGTGGTCGTACGCCATATGTTTTTGGGTGGACTTTCTTATGCCCAAGAGCTAGGTTGTCATACGGCCGCAATCTCAAATACATATCATTCTAAGATTGGTGAAGTTGCCGAAATTGCGGTGGATGTTCCGGTAGGGGCTGAAGTATTAACAGGTTCTACACGTTTGAAGTCTGGTACAGCTGAAAAGATGATTCTTAATATGATTTCTACTGCAACGATGGTAGGTCTTGGAAAAGCTTATCAAAACCTTATGGTTGACGTAATGCAGACAAATGAGAAACTACGCAATCGCGCAGAAAAATATTGTTATGGAAGCTACGGGGGTTGAACGCTCTGTAGCACGTGCTACGATAGATACAGCAAAAAGGTTCATGTAAAGGTGGCTATCACGATGATTCTGGCAAATTGTTCTTACGAAGACGCATTGATTCGTTTAGAAAAAGCTTGTGGTCATGTCCGTGAAGCAATCATGGAGAAATAAAATGGCAAATTCATTAGGATATTCTGTATTTTTAAGTACATTTGAAAAACAAAAGTCATACTTGCAAGGCGTAGGAAAGAATCATCCACTTGTATTTGTGTCATTACACATCGCAGAAGAGTTTAGTGATACATATACAAAAGACATGCATGCAATGTGTGCTTGGTTAAATGAAGAGGGTTTCCGTATTGTGGCGGATGTATCTACAAAATCATTAGAGTTATTTCAGGTCTCCTCTGTACGAGAAATCGCAAAGTTACTAGATGTATATGCATTGCGCTTGGATTATGGTTTTGACCATGCGGAGATGCTAGCGTTAGCAAAAGAGATGCCAATTGTACTAAACGCATCCACCATTCGTGTGGATGAAGTAGAAGACTTGGTGCGTGAAGGAAAAGAAATCCTTGCCATGCATAACTACTATCCACGTAGTGAAACAGGGACTAGATGACGAGTACTTCTTAAAGATTACACAGTCATTACAGGCTGCAGGTATCCACGTGATTGCCTTCATTCCAGGGGATGTATTAAAGCGTGGACCTATCTTTGAGGGTTTACCAACCTTAGAACATCATCGCCATATTTCTCCATACGCAGCGTTTATGGAGCTAACGTTAAAGTATCATGTAGATCAAGTATTTGTAGGAGATCCTGGGATTAGTGCATATGAGATACAGCGTATTCAATCGTATTGCGATACAGGGGTAATTGATATCCCAGTCACTTTAAAACATGCGGAACATTTCTATGATAAGGAAGTAACTTGTCGTATCGATAGTCCTTCTTGGATTATTCGTATAGAAGAAGCACGCTTATTAAAGAAGGCAGACGAACACATCGCACCAAACAACACAACGACACGTGAAATTGGCGCAATCACCATGGATAATGATGCTTACCTGCGTTATGCAGGAGAAGTACAGATTGTCCGTAGCGCACTTCCAGCAGATAATCGTGTGAATGTTATTGGTCATGTATCACCTAAGGACTTTGTCTATCTTAAAACTTGTTAAGGGTGGCATGAAAATTCGATTTGTAAGAGAAGATATGTGATGTATCTTCTTTTCTTTTGCATTTCATCATAAAATAGAGATATGAAACAACTGTATTATTCATTTCCACAATATCTCAAAGATACCTTCGGACGTAAACTTTACAAAGTAGCACTTGAAACAGGTATGACTTGTCCAAATCGCGATGGCAAGGTCGCTGTTGGAGGTTGTATCTTCTGTGGTGAAGGTGGTTCTGGGGATTTTGCAATTTCCTATGAAGGGAAACGTTTAAGCAGAGAAGAACTGATTTATAATCACCAAGAAATTCCTAAGGGCGACTATATCGCATATTTTCAATCCTTTTACAAATACCTACGCATCTATCGTAAAGCTACGGAAAATCTTTACCGCAGCCTTACAAGATGATTTATTTGCGGGCATTTCTATTGCGACTAGACCTGATTGTTTAGGAGAAGACGTTATCTCACTTTTAAAAGAATTAAAAGAGAATTATCCAAATAAGTTTATTTGGGTAGAACTTGGTTTACAAACGATTCATGAGAGTACTGCCAAATGGATGAACCGTGGTTATCCACTTGAAGTATTTGATAAAGCGGTTAAGGATCTAAAGGCAATTAATATCAGTGTGATTGTGCATATCATTATTGGCCTTCCTGGGAAGATCAAAAGATGTTGTTAGAAACGATACAACATTTAAATGCATGTTCAATTGATGGTGTGAAGTTACAGTTATTACATTATTTAAAGAATACAAGATTAGGTTTACAGTATTTATCCCATCCATCTCAATATCATGTTTTAGAGATGGATGAGTACGTAGAACTTGTGACAGAATGTATTGCGCATTTAGATGAACATATTGTAATCCATCGCTTAACAGGAGATGGAAATGCGGATGAGTTGATTGCGCCATTATGGAGTATAGATAAACGGAGAGTATTAAATTCTATCAATCATATGTTGAAGATAAAAAAATTATATACAGGGTTGTAAATTGTCAAAATAATGTGTATCGGGTTAGAAGAGGTTAAATGTGAAAAATGCTTGAATTTTAGCCTAAAAATATTTTTAAATTGAATTTGTTTCCGTGTGTTTTTAGATGGGGAGATTTTAAAGGGTCTAATGATCCACAGGAGGAATGATGGAACTTACATCCATTAGATGGGATATTATCCTAGGTGGCTTTGGTCTATTCTTGATTGGTATCAATTTCATGGGCGATGGTTTAAAAGCTGTCGCTGGTGATAAATTGAGAGATTATATTGATAAATATACAACCAATCCATTCAGTGCTTTTTTGATTGGTATTGCGATTACAATCGTCATGCAGTCCAGCTCTGCTTCAACCGCAATTACGATTGGCTTGGTTCGTGCAGGTCTTATGAATTTGGAACAGGCTGCAGGTATTGTCATGGGTGCCAATATTGGTACAACGGTAACATCATTATTGATTTCCCTGGATATTAATAAGTTTGTTTTATACTTTGTATTCGTCGGTGCAATGATTATCTGCTTTGGTAAGAAACAGAAAAATTAAGAGTACTGGTTATATCATTCTTGGTTTTGGTTTGATTTTTCTTTGGTTTGAATTCGATGGGTGATGAACTTGCGGCAATTAAAGATGTGCCTGCATTTATGTCCTTTGCGGAAGCTATGTCCAAAAATCCATTCTTATCACTACTTGCTGGTACAATCATGACTGGTGCAGTACAAGCATCAGCTGCGACAATTGGTGTCGTACAGAAGATGTATGAAGCTGGTGCATTAACATTTAGCGCAGTATTACCATTCGTATTTGGTGCTAATATTGGTACAACTGTTACGGGTATCTTAGCTTCAATTGGTGGTTCTACAGCAGCTAAAAGAACAGCGGGCATTCATATCTTATTCAATATTATTGGTACAACCATTGGCATGGTGTTCTTAGTTCCATACGCAAACTTTATTCAATGGATTTGTGCAGAGTTACATATTGGCGGAATGATGCAGATAGCGGTAGCACATATCGTCTTTAACACAAGTGCAACCATCGTATTCTTCCCACTACTTCGCCAATTTACAGCACTAATTCGTTTGATTGTTCGTGGTGAAGAACCTAAGAAGATTGAAATTAATATCGATGAGTTGGATGCTCATCTTGCTAGTACTGAACTTCCTGCAGTTGCGATTTCCGCAGCTAGAGATGCGATTTTCAAGTTAGCGGATGTTGTTAGTGAAGATGTCTCTGATTCTCGTACTTTCTTGAATAAACCTGGTACAGATGAAGACTTTGATAACTTGAAACAATCTGAGTCTATGATCAACTCTTTGGATCGTAAGATTACAGAGTTCTTGGTTCAGGTTTCCGCAAATTCCAATTTAACAGCTATTGATCAAGCGGATATTCGTAGGGATCTAGAAATCATCAAGAACTTAGAACGTTTAGGAGACTTATCTATGAACCTCTCTGAGTTTTATAAGATGGTTCAAGAAGACCGTAGTGAACTAACCTCCTTTGCGATGGCTGACATCAACGGTATGTATGATAAGTTTAAAGAAATGTACGCAAAGGCAATTGCAGTGTACCGAACAAAAGATAAGATTATCTACGAAGAGTTAATGGCATTAGAAGAAGAGATGGATAAGGCAGAGTATGTGGCTCGTCAAGCACACTTTACACGTATGTCTAAGAACCAATGTGAATCTTCTGTGGCTGCTTCAATCTACTGTGATATTCTTGGTACATTAGAGCGTATGGGTGACCACTGCTGTAATATTGCCAAGTCAGCGCTATTAGATTATGTAGATGCTAGTTTTAATCCAACCCTGACAGATGCAACAACAAAATAGTTGATATATGAAACATCTTGCGAAAAATGAAAGCGTAAGATGTTTTTTTGAATTACATTAAGTGTATTTTTAAAAAGAAATGCCTATAATGGAAACGTATCTTAAAACAGAAAGGATATATGAAATATGAGTATTAATTTTCGTAAAGTCGCAGTTGTAGGTTGTGGATTTGTTGGATCTTCTAGCGCATTTGCCTTTAATGCAAAGCGGTCTATTTTCAGAAATGGTTTTATTAGATGTAAATCGTGCTAAGGCTGAAGGAGAAGCCATGGATATTGGTCATGGTACTTCAATCAGTTCTCCAATGAATATCTATGCAGGTGATTATTCCGATATCAAGGATGCGGCTATCATTATCGTTACGGCTGGTGCTGCCCAAAAGCCAGGTGAAACACGTCTTGACTTAATCAAGAAGAATATCCAGATTCACTCTGGTATTATGGCTGAAATTAAGGCACAAAATCCTGAAGGTATCTTATTGATTGTAGCTAATCCAGTTGATATCTTAACTTACTATGCACAGAAGGCTTCTGGCATGCCAGAGAATCGTGTATTTGGCTCAGGTACTGTATTAGACTCTGCACGTCTAAGATATCTATTAGGAACACGTTTGGATGTTGACTCACGTTCTGTTCACGCATATGTTATCGGTGAACATGGTGATTCTGAAATCTGCACATGGTCTATGGCAAATGTATCAGGTGTTCCACTCGCTGACTTCTTCGCGTTAAGAGGTATGGGTGGTGACCTTGACATGAAGGTTGCTCAAGAAGATATTGCAGAAGATGTTAAGAATGCGGCGTATAAGATTATTGAAAGAAAGAACGCTACTTACTACGGAATTGCAATGTCAGTTGTAAGAATCTGTCGTGCAATCTTACGTGATGAAAAGTCTATCTTACCTGTATCAACTGCATTACATGGTGAGTATGGTATTAGTGATGTATCTCTAAGCGTTCCAGCAATCGTCGGCAGAAATGGTATTGAAGAATTGGTGCCAATCTCCCTGAGTGAAGAGGAACGTACAAAGCTATCTGAATCTGCAGCTGTCTTAAAGAAGACGATGGAAGGCGTAGAATTTCTAACAAGAAATCCGGAGTTCCGGATTTTTATTTCACATAATTCATTTGAAAAAAATATCTTACATAAAAGAAAGGAATGTAGTAAAATGCTTGCGTTCGTTCTTAATATACATATCTTGAAGAGCGATATCCAGAAAGAGGGGGTATAAGTGATGAATCAAAAGGCATTAAAAACACTAGGATGGATTTCGACATGTACAGCAATGTTAATGTATGTTTCCTACTTCCCACAAATTATGAATAACCTACATGGAATGAAGAGTGGTTTCTACAACCTATGGTTGCGGCTATCAACTGTTCCTTATGGGTGACATATGGTTTTATGCAAGAAAAGAAGGATTGGCCACTAATGATGGCAAATTTACCTGGTGTATTCTTTGGCGCAATCGCCGCAATTACAGCACTTTAGAAAGCGTTCCTAAGGGAATGTTTTTTTTATGCAAAAGATTGATGAAATCTATAGTAATATCGTTGACTTTCTACGACGATAGGAAGAAGATTAGTATGGTTTCCGAAGAGAGTGTGTGGAAACATGGAGGAGAAAAATAATGGAAAACAAAAAGAACCCTTATGCAGGTACTAAAACTGAAAAGAACCTCTTAGAAGCATTTAGAGGAGAATCAGAAGCTAGAAACAAGTATACATTCTTCGCTTCTGTAGCTAAGAAAGCAGGCTTTGAACAAATCGCTGCTCTATTCTTAAAGACAGCCGAAAATGAAAAGGAACATGCAAAGCTTTGGTTTAAGGCATTAGGCATGCTTGGTGATGTTAAGGAAAACTTACAAGCAGCTTCAAATGGTGAAAACTACGAGTGGACTGACATGTATGAACGTATGGCAAAGGATGCGGAAGAAGAAGGCTTCCACGACCTAGCTGCTCAGTTTAGAGGTGTTGGTGCTATCGAAAAGATGCATGAAGAACGTTACAGAAAGTTACTTCAGAATGTAGAAATGCAGGAAGTATTCAAGAAGAGCGAAGTGAAGATTTGGGAATGTCGTAACTGTGGTCATATCGTTGTTGGTATGGAAGCTCCAGAAGTTTGCCCAGTGTGTCATCACCCACAAGCATTCTTTGAAATTCACGCAGAGAATTATTAATAGTATAAATATATGCCAAGGCACAATGTGCTTTGGTTTTTGTTGTAAGATACATCGCATATGAATAAACAAATAGACAGTTTTTCAGTAGAAAAAGATAATAAAAATGATGGGAATGATTGCACTAGTATGATTAAAAAAAGGGTAAAATCAGTATGTAAAGTTGGAGAAAATATATGGGAAAAATCTATACAATCGGTGAAGCATTAATTGACTTTATTCCAGTACAGACAGCCGCAAGCCTAAGTGCTGTGGATGCCTTTCAAAAAAGACCAGGGGGAGCACCAGCTAATGTGGCAGTAGCCGCAGCGAAACTAGGTGCAGAAGCTTATTTTATTGGTATGGTTGGAGATGATCCATTTGGACATTTCTTAAAAGATACGATTGCGAGTTATGGTGTTAATACAAGATATTTAAAGACTACAAAGAAGGCAAAGACAGCGCTAGCTTTTGTAAGTCTAGCGGATGATGGACAACGTGACTTTAGTTTCTATCGTAATCCAAGTGCGGACTTACTCTTAGATAAGTGTGATGTTGAAGAAGTTGAATTTACAAGCGATGACTATATCAGTTTTGGTTCTGTTGATTTAGTGGACTATCCTGTAAAGTACGCAACAGAGTATTTGTTACAGAAGGCAAAAGCAGCGAATGCGACAATCCTGTTTGATCCAAACATTCGCAAAGATCTTTGGGATGATTTAAATGAGTGTAAACAAACAGTATTATCCTTTATGAAGTATGCAAATATCGTTAAGATGGCAGATGATGAAGTGGAATTCATCACTGGTAAAAAGTCAGTCAAAGAAGCTATCGAAGTGGTAAAACAATATGGTGTTGAACATGTCATTGTGACATATGGACCTGAGGGTAGTGATGCGTACCTGAAACATTGTCATAGCCATGCGGATGCACGTAAAGTTGATCCAGTTGATACAACTGGTGCAGGTGATACGTTTGTTGGTGCGCTGTTATACTATTTAGATCATCACAAACAAAAGCCTGATCAGATTTCGCCAGAGATGATCAAAGATGGATTATGCTTTGCAAATCACGCAGCTGCCATCGTTACGACGAAAAAGGGTGCGATGAATGCAGCCCCAACATTAGAAGATTTACAGAAATAAAAAATAGGAGAATATCATGTTTAAAAGAGCAGAGATGAATACCTATGAAGCAGAGATTACTTGTCATTCCTGTGGGAAGAAAGAAAAGGTTAAAATCAAATCACTCATTGATACAGCTTTAGATCCATCGGCAGAAACAAACCTACTACGTGGTAAATTATTCCGTCATAGCTGCTCAAAATGCCATACGGAACAAAACATGTTATATACATGCATGTATCATGATGGTAGTAAGAATCTATTTGATTGGATATCCAGATAACCAAAAAGATTATGAAGAGATGAACCTCATGTTCAATCGTCGCTATCATCGTGATGAGTTAGATGAAGCCTTAAATAAGTGGATTGAAACATGCACGAAGAGAATTGTGTCGAATCAATCAGACATGCAAGAAAAGGCATTGATTGCCCTACTTGGGTTAGATGATCGTATCATTGAAATTGGTAAGTATGTAACAGGTGATCTGGCTAAGATACAATCACAAAGTTTAGAAATCGATCATATGTATTTCAATACAAGTGGTGATGAGTATGCGTTCTTGATTCAATCTGGTGATGGGATTGTGGGAGAAGTTCCTTTTACCAAAGAACTGTATCAAACTTTAGAAGAACACTACAAACCATATCTAGCTGAAGATGAATCTGTAGAAATTGACTCTAATTGGGTCAGTGATTTCCTAAGAAAAGTAAAAGATAAGCAGAGCCAGTCAAACTAATGACTGGCTCTTATTGTTAGTTCAATCATGTGTAGTGCAGTAGCACGTAGTTCATATTGAATCTGTTCTTGGTTTTGGTTTAATTTTGTTTGTATCGATGCTAGTTGAGTTGTTTGTGTGCGATTTGTTTGTAAGGTGATGATAAGATCGTTATCTTTTACCTTCGTATCAATTACCTTCACATTACAGTTAAATTCATTTGCAAGGAAGACAGCCATATTTTGTGCAATCGTATAACGTGTTTCTTGTATATCTTGCCGTAATTGATTTCGTTTATTTGCTTGACGACGAATCGAGTACTTCTTGATATAGTAAACAAATCGTATAAATGTAACAATAATAAAGAAGAATAACGCAAGCTGGTAATAATCTAGAGTGAAGATTGAGAATGCCTTCTGTATCGAATACATGTATGCATGTATTGAAGAGAGTATTACTGCGATGCCTGTTGCAATCCGTGCATGATGTGGAATTGCTTGTAAGAAGGATGCGATAAATAATAGACTATAGGAAATAAACAGATAGTCTTTGGTTGGCTCTGTACTATAGAAAATTTGATAGAGTTGAATGATTGACCAACCGAAGAAGAGAATTGCCATTGCCTGATACAGTGTATAACGATTATCTTCTTCTATCGGTTCTACATGATCCCATAATAGGACATCTGCCTCTTCAGCAAGCTGACGTGCACCCGAGGAAAAATCGCTATTGGTGATCACAACTGCTTTATCTAGCTTGTAATAAGCGATACCGGAGAAGGCTTGCTGTACAGCATCGTTTCCTACAGTTCCACTGTAATACTTACACTGAAAACCGTATTTTAAATTCCCTTTGGTAGCGATAATATCAATACCTTGATCACCACTTACCTTGGTGAGAGTAATATTCTTATATCCAAGCTTGGATAAATATTTTGCACAGCTGTGTTCGTATTGAATTCCGTTCATAAAATCATTATACAGTACTTATTTTGAATTTGCAGGAAGAAGGGTAAATAATTCATTTTTACGCTTTTCTTCTTCGATAAGGTTATTATAAGCGAGCTGTGCATACGTCTCTAATTTCGATGAATACGCATTATGTTCACCATAAACAAAGTAGTTACCATCTTTATCAATACAACCTAAAGCCGATACGACAGGCACATCTTGATATACATTTTGAAGGAAGTTTTGATATGGCGTTAGTTTTGCGTTTGCGTTTTCCGCAAGTAAGGTACTGAGGTAGTTTGCGCTGATATAAGGGATGCTACCACTAGGAATATCATAGTTAGCCCACATAAAGAAGTGTGTGATATATCTGCGTTGATTTTCCGCATTACTAAGTTCGTGTAGACTCTTGCCATAGAGTTCTTCGTAGAATGTATCTTCAATAAACGGTTGATGGTCACCATACATTAGAATGATTGTTGGCTCAGATACATTTTTAAAGTAATTGACAAGCTGTTCTAGGGCTATGTCACTTCTACGGATGATACTGAGATACTCTTCTGTCTGTGGGTAATTTCCCTTCATGGAAGTGATATGTACATCATGAATCAATCCGGTATCGTATGGGGAATGATTCTGCATCGTCACATTAAACATGAAGAATGGTTTTGATGGATCACGTTGTTTATATAAATCAATGACATGTTGGAAATCCCATTCATCAGAGATATAGTTTCTTAACTTCTGATAGTTTGTGATATCTTCCATACCAATAAATCGTTCAAAGTTCATGTATTGATAGGTATTGATACGATTCCAATTCTCTTTGTGGTAAGGATGGAAGGCAGTCGTACTATAGTTTTGATCAGATAAAGTCATCGCAAGACCGGGCTGTGTATGTTTTTTTCATATAGCGTATAGGCATTGGAGCCAATCGGTAAAAATGCCATAGAGTTACCGGTCAAAAAAATTCATATTCTGTATTGCTGGTACCAGTTCCTATCGTAGAAACATAGACATTTCCTTGAATGGTATTTTTAATATTTTTCATACTGTTTTCAAATGGAAGATAGTCTTTATCGGTCTCGAATTTTCCGACTACTTGTAAGTCGGAGAAGGCTTCATTCATGATGGTGATGATATTTGGGTGTTCTACCGTCGCATTTGGAAGCTGTCCGAGTGCCGTTTCTGTGATGGTTTGTTTAGAACTGGTATTTTCCTTTAACTTTGTTGAAAGTGTTTCTATATCATAGCCACGTGGCTTTTGAAGGGATAGATAGCGTGTATTGACGAAGAATTCCGCAATTGCACCATAGTTTTCATATCCTCTTGCTTGATTGAAGAAGTCAGGTGTTGCGCCAAGCGTAAGTTGAAAGAAATCTGTACCATAGAAAGTAATTAGTACTGCAGCAGATAGGAAGAGGCAAGTTGTACGATAGAGTATCCGTTGTTTTGTCTTCTTTGTTTTTGGTAACCAGAATAATAGCGCAAAGATAATATTGACTATAGTTAGCGTAAATAGCACCTGTACATTAAATGTCAGTTGATAATTGGTGGCGACGCCAGCTGCAGTTTTGATGACACTTAAAGTCCCATGGTAAAAGAGGGATACCTTTAAACTGCTTTACATACATGTTTGCGATTCCAAAAATACTTAGGATGATAGTGGTAATCGCAAAAGAGAATTTCATGTTTGCAAGTACTACGTAGAAAATCATCGCAAGCAGAAAGAATAATGCCGTAGTTTACAAATACATTACCGATACCTTCGATATCGGAGAGTAAGTTATTATTGCAGAGTTCGACTGCCATTTCTATCAGTAGCGGTACAAGCATGATTGTAATCACTTTGATTGTCGTATCGATTTTTTTGGTTTATGGGGTATCCATTTTAGAAGAATTGGTAGGGACGATACGATAATTGTGATGAAAAACATGGTATTTGTTGGATCGAGTTTATGATAATCCTGATAAAAATAGATATTTGTGACCAACAAAATGGTCGTGATTAGGAGTGAAATGATGCGTCTTAATTTATTCATAAGAATATTATAGTTGGATTGTAATGGAATTGTCACTTTTGTTATATATACTATGCTTGCAAGATGGTAGAATATTATTAAAGAGTTAGTTTATTCTACTTATATCAAAAAGAAATACATCATTTTGCAAGATATAGTCTGTTAGAAAAAGATACAGGAGAATTTATATGTTAAAAAGTAAGAAGATTTTGATTGCGGTACTTGTTGCGGTGGTGGCGATTGTCGCTACAATATTTACCTTCTTCCAAAAGAATCTTGGTGGAGCTAGTGGTGGAGCGGTTGCCTATGTAGATACCATTAGTAATATCATGGGTTCCACAGGAGGGGGAAATGATCGTTATTCTGGTGTGGTGGAAGCCCAACAGAGTGTAAAGGTCAATAAAAATCAAGAGAAGAAGATTGAACAGGTGTTCGTGTCTGTGGGTGATCAGGTAATTCCTACCACAGTCCTTTTCCGCTATGATGTTTCGGAAGCACAGAAACAAATTAGCTCAATCAATCTAGATATTGAATCATTAAGAGGCACAATTACGGACAAGAATAATGCAATCTCTGAATATAAGGCTAGCGGTGATACCAGCCAGGTTGCGATTGCGGAAAATGATATTCGTGTTGCACAGTTATCTATCCAACAAAAACAGTTGGATTTAGCTGCAAAACAAAAAGAAATCGATACTGCGGATGTGCTTGCTAATACAACCGGTATTATTAAGGCTATCAATGAAAATAGTACCGATGCGCAAGGTAATGCAACTGCCTTTATCGAAATCTCACAATCTGGTGAATTTAGAGTCAAGGGTACTATTGATGAAACATCTATTACATCTATTTCTCTTGGAGAAGAGATGATTGTACGTTCTAGAACGGATGAGTCAAAGTTCTGGACAGGAAAAATTACAGAAATCAAGACAGAACCAAACGCAAAACAAAATGATATGTACAGCATGGGTGGCTCTAGTAATTCTGAAAAGGCTAGTACGTATCCATTCTATATCTCATTAGATTCTTCAGATGGCTTAATGTTGGGCCAGCACGTATATTTGGAAAAGAATAACGGAACTGCTGTGAAGAAGGATGGTATTTGGTTAGATGCGTCTTATATCGTGATGGAAGGCGATAAAGCATATCTATGGGTTGCCAATCAGAATCATCGCTTAGAAAAGCGTGAAGTTGAAATTGGTGAATTAGATGAAAATCTATACCAATATGAAATTAAATCTGGTGTATCTGAATCTGATAGTATTGCATGGCCAATGGAAGACTATAAAGAAGGCATGCAGACAGAATCTATCTCTACAGTAGGAAGTGGAGAATAAGTATGTTATTGAACTTACAAGGAATCTATAAAAGCTATGGTGGCACCATTGAAGTACCTGTTTTAAAGAATGTTTCAATACAGGTAGAAGAAGGTGAGTATGTCGCAATTATGGGTCCTTCTGGTTCTGGTAAGACAACGCTAATGAATATCATTGGTTGTTTAGACCGCTGTACAGAAGGAACTTATGAACTAGATGGCACAGATATTTCACGTATCTCAGAAAATGAGTTATCAGAAGTACGTTTAAAGAAGATTGGTTTTTGTATTTCAAACATTTGAACTTTTACCAGGGGAAACTGCAATTGAAAACGTAGCTTTACCGCTTGTGTATGCAGGTGTTTCAAAGCCAGAACGTGAAAAGGCTGCGATTGAATCATTAACTAAGGTTGGTTTAGGCGAACGTGTAAACTTTAAGCCGAACCAATTATCTGGTGGTCAAAAACAGCGTGTAGCGATTGCACGTGCACTTATTAATCATCCGCGGATTCTTCTAGCAGATGAGCCAACAGGAGCACTTGACCAAGCATCTGGTAAACAAGTGATGGAATTATTTGAAGAGTTAAACAAAGAGGGTGTCACAATCGTTATGATTACACATGATGCACATGTCGCAAGCATGGCAAAGCGTGTAATTCATATTATTGATGGCATGATACAGGAGGGCACGCATGAATAAAAAAACGAGTTATTATTAGTGTTTCTGTCGTTGCGGCCTTCGTCATTGGATACTTTGGAATCCTGCAATATCGCAAGGCATCTCGCAAGGTGGATGTTGTGCAAGTGAGCACGATGAATATGGGCGGTAATCCAATGGAATCGCAGATGAGTGGACTAGTATCAGATCCAGCTACACAGACTGTTACACCATCCGCATCACAAATCATCAGTGCGGTGTATGTTACGGAAGGACAAACGGTATCTGTTGGTGATAAGTTACTTGCATATGATATTACTAGCTTGAACTATACAGTGGAATTAAAGAAGATTGAAATCTCTACTACACAGCTTCGTTTAGAACAAGCGAAAAAAAGAATTGCAACAACTACAAAAATACAAAGCCGGTAGAAAGAAAGGTAACTCCAACACCTACTCCTACACCAGAACCAGAATTTAAACTGGATACAGAAGTGGGCACACAGGTAGAAGACAATAAAGTGTGGAACTATCTAAATTCTTTAACGGATGAGGATACAGAGTTTACAAAGGATCTTGACGAACCAACACCTACCCCAACTCCACAGACTTCACCAGTTCCAACTCCAACACCAACTCCGATGCCTACACCAACCCCAGCAGTTCCTGCTGTAAACACATATGAAAAGGGCACAAAGGCTAATCCATATCACTTTGCGATAAAGGGCGATGGTTTCCTAACTGGAAAGTTTGTGAAAGAACTGATTCGGAAAGCAGAAACAGATGGAAAGACATTCTATGTTTCCCTTGATGTTTACAAAGATGATGATAAAACAAAAGGTCTTGTGGATTCTTGGTTAGTATCTATAGATAGACTAAAGGAAATCTTAGGTACAGAAACAAATGATTTGGCAAAGGTTGATCTTAAGAAGCACGTACTCTTCTTATGTGCAAGTCCCTCACGAAGATCCAGTGCCAGAAATTGAACCGGATGGGATGACGGCTTCAGAGCTTGTACGTGCTATTCATGCAAAGGAATCTGAAGTTCGTGAATATGATATCGATATTCGTCGTAAACAGTTAGAATTATCCGAACTACAGACACAGCTAGCTGATGGTGTTGTTTACGCAAAGCGAAGTGGTGTCATTAAAGGTTTAAAGGATATAAATAATGTACCTACCGATGGAACACCGTTCTTATCTGTTGCAGGTGGAACAGGTACGGAAGTAAAGGGTACTATTTCAGAATTGTTATTAACAACAATTCAAAATGGTACTAAGGTATCTGTTACAAGTTATGAAACTGGTTCAATCTATGAAGCAGTTGTTACACAGATTGATAACTTCCCGACGAATTCTGGTGAAGGATTCTATGGTGGTAATCCAAATGTATCAATGTACGGTTTTACTGCATATATTGAAAAAGGTGATGATTTAAAACAAGGTACCTATCTTGCTTTTATCAATTCAACAAGAAAATATGGATACATCTTCTATCTACCTCAGCACTGCCTTTTATCCGTGATGAACACGGACAGAAGTATGTTATGAAAGATGTAGATGGAAAACTTGTAAAGACATACATCAAGACAGGAAAAGTGTACTTTAATATGTCAACAGAAGTATTATCTGGTCTTGCGGATACGGACTATATTGCCTTCCCATATGGTGATGGTGCGATAGAGGGTACTCGTACGAAGATTGATATGGATGATAACGCTATGTTAGGAGGCTACTAATGGGTGAGAATATTAGATTATCAATTCGTGGAATCCTATCGCATAAGATGCGTTCAATTCTAACAATGCTGGGTATCATTATCGGTATTGCGGCAATCATCGCTATCGTTTCCACAATCAAAGGTACCAATGAACAGATTCAAACAAACCTCATTGGTTCAGGTGTTAATACCGTCAATGTACGTATGACACAAGGTGATTGGGAGTATGACTTTGGACAAGGAATTCCGGGTAAATATAAAGAAGTTTCTGCATCTCAAAAAGATGATTTAAAGAATATTTCTGGTGTAGTCAATGTATCACTCTATCATCGCCGTCAGGTATATGATGGTGTATTCCATCTGACAAACTCTTTGACTGGCGGATATGTATACGGAATCGATGATACGTATTTACAGACAAATGGCTTGGTTGTAAGTCGCGGTAGAGCTTTCTCTACAAATGATGTGGTTAAGAATCGTAAAGTATGTTTATTGGATAAAGTTTCTGCAGAACAGTTATTCCAAGGAGAAAATCCAATTGGGAAAACTGTAGAAATTCAAAAGGAACCATTCGTAGTTGTTGGTGTTGTTTCACCAGCGGTAGAGTTTGAACCTACCATTAAAAATATGAATGATTACTATACATATAACCAGGATACTTCTGGAAAGGTATATGTACCAACATCCGTGTGGCCACTATTATATCAATATGATGAGCCAGAAAATGTAATCTTACGTGCTACAGATACAAACTCAATGACTACAATCGGTAAGCAAGCTGAAGAGATTTTGAACGCTACAGCAACTGGCAATAACGAAACTAGTTATAAGTCAGAAGACTTGATGAAGCAAGCTAAGCAAATTCAACAGTTATCGCAAGCAACAAATACAATGTTGTTGTGGATTGCGGGTATTTCCTTACTTGTTGGTGGTATTGGTGTTATGAATATCATGTTAGTAAGCGTAACCGAAAGAACGCGTGAAATTGGTTTGAAGAAGGCGATTGGAGCACCAAAGAAGTCCATTCTGATTCAATTCTTAACCGAAGCAGTCGTTCTAACATCGACAGGTGGTGTGATTGGAGTTATCTCAGGTGTCATACTTGCATTCTTGATTTCGAAGTTAAATGGAACACCGATTGCGATTAGCGTAGAAGCTTCTATCTTTGCGGTATTATTCTCAATGTTAATTGGCATTGTATTTGGTATCCTACCATCATACAAGGCCGCAAACTTAAATCCAATCGATGCACTACGTCGTGAGTAAGTGGTTGATGAGATAATCATCAATCACTTTTTTAATGCGAAAAATGTTTGAGAATGATATCATTATAAAAATGTCGACAGCAGGAGGATATATGAAATTTTTATTTGCCCCCGATTCATTCAAAGGTACGATGAGTGCTATTAATATTAATCGCTTGTTAAGACATGCGACACATCGCGTGCTTGGAAGTGTGGAATATATCGATGTAACAATGGCTGATGGTGGAGAAGGAACAGTGGAAACTGTCACTCGTAATCTGCGAGGTTCAATTATGTATGTACCAACACATGGTCCATACATGAAACGAAGAGAAGCTAAATTTGGTTTAGTAAATCAAAAAGAAGCAATCCTAGAAGTTGCGGAAGTAGTGGGTTTAGCATTGATTCCACAAGAGAAACGTGATCCTCGTTATACTTCATCCTATGGTGTAGGTGAGTTAATTGCGCATATTCTTGATGATGGAATTCGTGATATTAAGATTGCGATTGGTGGAACATCCACAAATGATGGTGGTATCGGTGCCATGCAAGCGTTAGGTGTACGCTTTTTAGATAAAGGTGGTAATGAAGTAAAAGGAATTGGCGATAGTCTAAAAGATATCGTAACAATCGATACTTCACGTATAAACCCATTAGTTCAAGAAGCTAAGTTTACAATCATGTGTGATGTGGATAATCCTTTATGTGGTCCAAATGGCGCAACAATGTGCTATGGAAAACAAAAAGGAGGCACCCCAGAAGTGTTAGAAGAACTTGAAAAGGGAATGGAAAAACTACCGTCAGGTTTTACTAAAAACATTTGGGAAAGATGTAAATGAAATTCCTGGCTCAGGTGCAGCAGGTGGTATGGGCGCAGCCTTCTCATTATTCTTGATTGGTGAGATGAAGTCGGGTATTGAAGTTGTAATGGATTTAATGAACTTTGATCAGATGCTAGATGGTGTTGATTATGTTATTAGTGGTGAAGGAAGAGCTGATGCACAAACATTACATGGTAAAGTACTTTATGGCATTGGTAAACGCTGCAAAGAAAAAAATATCCCAGTCATCGCAATCTGCGGATGCCTTGGAAACGGTTATGAAGCATTATATGAACACGGTATTACAAAGTTCTATGCAACAGTAGATAATGATTTGAGCGAAAAAGAAATTCTAGCAAATGCGAATGATAACTTTATGAAGACAGCTGTTCGTATGTTTGAAGATATCAAAAATGGAAATATTTCTTAGTTGAAAGCCATCGTAAATGATATGATTTATATAGAGAAAAAGTTTCATGGAGGATAATTGATATGATTTTTAAAAGTTGTACGTGAAAAGGAAACGAAATACTATGTTCCTACACAGATTCAAGCAATGACAGTTTCAGCTGTATACAATTCAGATGATATGTATGATGTGACATTTATTGTAAATGGAGTTTCTGAACCAGTAAGAACTTTCCCATCTAAAGAAGATGCGGAAGAATTCTTAGTACGTTTAGATACATTGTATTGTTCACATAATCCTGAAGTTCATATTGTGAATTTGAATACCCTATAATATTTTAGAGAATAGTATTCGTAAAAGAATTAAGTAAACAAAAGCACTTCAAGACGAAGTGCTTTTGTTTAACCGCATGCATGAATGTATTTAAAAACCCACAACACGTGGGCTTATCTTACATCTTAGATCCCTTGGAACCTTTTGCGCTTGAAGCAGAGAAGTTACTGAGGATATTTGTTTCATAGGAGAAGGTCATTTTTGATCTTCTTCTTTTCTCTATCTAATGCAAGTTCTACAAGTTTATCCATTAACTCAGAGAATGATACACCAGCTGCTTGCCATAGATAGAAGGCAAGAGAACCTGGGATGGTATTAATTTCATTTACATAAACTTTCTTAGTATCTGCGTCCATCAAGAAGTCAATACGACATACACCAGAAGTACCGAGTACACGGAATGTTTCTTTCGCTAATTGTTGGATGAGTCTTGTTTGTTCATCTGTAAGTGGTGCAGGTACGATACGTGCTGTACTTGCCATACCTTTAGAACCTTCGCTCTTTGTACTCTTACTACCACCGAGGTACTTATCAGAGAAGCTGAGCAATTCATCTTGGGAAACTGAACTTACTTCTTCTAGTACACTGGCTACACAGGAATAGGAGTCTCCAACAACGGAACAGTTGATTTCACGCATTGGTTTTACAACCTTTTCTGTGATGATTTTTTCGTCATACTGACGTGCTTCATCAAAACATGCTAGATATTCTTCGTCGTTATGAGCGATAGAGATACCGACAGATGAACCTGTACGGGCAGGTTTGATAATCACTGGATAGATTAAGCGATGTACTTTATCGAGAATTTCACTTTGACGTGTATCCATTTCTGCCCCATATACCCAGAACCAGTTTGTGATTGGTAGGTTGTTATCATTGAGAACATTCTTTTGTAAAACCTTATCTTGTCCAATCGCTGCACCATAGAGGTCACATCCAGCATATGGAACCTTCAACATTTCAAAGAAACCTTGGATTGTGCCATCTTCACCATTTGTACCATGCATCACAGGGATAGCCACATCAATTGTACCTAATTCCTTAGGGCCAAATAGGGATGGCTTAACAGGACGGATTACAACACGATTATCCTCTGATGTAATGGAGACTTGTGTACATTGGGAAATCAAATGCTTGAGATCCTTGTAGTTACTCATATCCTTTAATAAATCAGATACATATAGTTTGCGTTCCTTTGAGACATATACAGGAATGACATTGTATTTATTTTTATCAAGCGCTTCAATCGCTTGATGTGCAGAGATAATACTTACTTCATGTTCGACGGATTCACCACCGAAAAATACTGCGATATTTAATTTCATAAGACCTCCGTTAACACTCCTTATTATACTCTAAACTCCATTCGAAACGAAAATGAAATTTTATAACTTAAAATGAAGTTAATCATAACTAATTAAAATGGCTGAAAGTGTAGAGAAATCGCATAAACGTGGTAAAATATCAAGGAAGAAGAGGTAGGAATACAAAATGAATAAAATTGCACAGTTTGAAAAAGTTAGTTATGAAGAGTTTTATAAGGATTGGCTCAAGACTTTTCCAAATGAAACAAGAGATATTGCGGAAATATACAACGCAATTAAGCTTCCACGACGTGCAACGAAAGGTTCTGCGGGGTATGATTTTTATACACCAATTGATTTGAAGATTGCCCCACAAGAAACGGTATTAATACCTACTGGTATCAGAGTAAAGATGGCAGATGATTATGTATTGATGTTATTTCCACGTAGTGGACTAGGATTCAAGTATCGTTTACAGATGAATAACACGGTTGGCATTATTGATAGTGATTACTATCACGCAGATAATGAAGGGCATATCTTCTGCAAACTAACAAATGATACAAATGAAAATAAGACAGTTGAAATTGCAAGTGGCCAGGGAATGTTGCAGGGTATTTTCGTATCCTTCGGTATTACGGTAGATGATGAAGTAGATGCTGTAAGAACTGGTGGCTTTGGCAGTACAACAAAATAGAAAGACAGGTAGTAAAATGGATTTAAAACTTTGGCAAGAAATAGATCAGAATGAACCAATTCCAGAACATATTTTGAAACGTATGGAGGAATTCAGACAAAAAGGTGCGATTTTACCTGATGAAAAATATATCAAGCGTCCAACGATGATTGAAGGAATTCGCAAGGCTTCGCTATTAAATAAACAGGTATTAGACGAAGTAGAAAAGCATATTCACGTTGGTATGTCGACACAGGAAATCGATGATATTGTTAAAGATTTCACTGAAAAAAATGGTGGAATCTGTGCACCATATCACTATGAGGGTTTTCCAAAACATGTATGCACATCAATAAATAGTGTTGTATGCCATGGAATCCCAAAGCACATTCAGAAACTGCATGATGGTGATATTATCAACGTTGACTGTACAACAATTGTGGATGGCTATTATGGTGATGCATCCCGTATGTTCTGTATTGGAAATGTAAGTGAAGAGCGCCGTAAGCTTGTCGAAGAAACAAAGAAATGTCTTGAGATTGGACTAGCAGCTGCACAACCATGGAATACCGTTGGGGATATTGGTTATGCAATACAGAAGTATGCGACATCCAAAGGATATAGTGTTGTAAGAGAATTGGGTGGACATGGAGTAGGTATTGAATTCCATGAAGATCCATTTGTGGCGCATGTTGGTAAGAAGGGTACAGGTATGGTACTTGTACCAGGTATGATTCTTACGATTGAGCCAATGATTAACTTAGGAAAAGCTTCAGTTGTAATTGACCCATATGATAATTGGACAATCAGCACGAAAGATGGCAAAGATAGTGCACAATGGGAATATACAATTTTGATTACAGAAGATGGTAATGAAGTATTAAGTTATTAATATATTAGATAATTTGTGGAGGGTTAGTTGAAAGGACATGAGTAATCACAATATTTATGTAACAGGTCATAAACATCCAGATAGTGATTCAATCTGCTCGGCAATTGCGTTTGCGAATTTATTGAATAAGACTGGTAGTACGGCAATTGCTTGTCGTCAAGGGCCTTTGAATGAAGAAACAAAATTTATTTTACGTACATTTCATTTAGATAATCCGTTATTGATGACGGATGCACGTGCACGTTTAGCAGATATCAATCTCGATACTCCAACAACCATTCGTTATGATGAAACAGTTCATCATGCATGGCATCTGATGTTAAGAACACAAAACCGTTCTTTATATGTTCTGGATGAAAATGAGAATCTATGTGGTATCTGTTCTACAAGTGATCTTCTCGTTATCGTATCCACGAAGATACTGATTTAAAGGACTTGATGGCAACTGCGACATTAGATAATATCGCACGTACGATTGGTGGCAAGGTTGTATTGCGACCAAATGAATTCAGTACAAATGGTCAAGTACACATCGTTACTTTAGATGATTTAAAACTGGTTGAGAGTTTTATCGCTGGCAGTATTATCATCATGTCCGAAGGCCATGAAAAGCAACTAAACTTAATTCGTCTAGGTGTAAAATGTTTAGTTCTAACTTGTGATGAACATGCATCAGATGATGTTAAAGAACTAGCGAAGGAATATGGTTGTGCTATCGTTGAGACACCTGATCGTACCATGCATACAGCGACAGTTATCACGGAGAGTTATTCTGTTTCTCAGATTATGACTACAAATTTAATCTGTTTTAAGAATACAGAGTATGTAGAAGATGTTGCGACAAAGATGAATGCCTCACGTGTACGTAGTTATCCTGTACTAGATGAAAATGGTAAAGTTGTAGGTGGTGTATCACGTTACCACACACGTAACTATAAGAAACTACGTATTGCGCTTGTTGACCATAGCGCAACAAACCAAACAATGAATCATATTGATAAAGCAGATATTGTCGCAATTATTGACCATCACCATATTGGAGATATTCAAACAGATCATCCTATTGAATATCGTAACCATCGTTGTGGCTGTACAAGTACAATTGTGTATGGCTTATATTGTGAGAAGAATATCGTTCCAGATCCAACTATGGCTGGCTTAATGATGAGTGCAATTCTCTCTGATACATTAAACTTTAAGTCTGCCACAACAACCTTAGAAGACATCAATGTGGCTAAGAAGTTAGCAGAACTTGCAGGTATCGATGATATTGATGCTTATGCAAGAGAGATGTTAGGTGCTTCTGTTGCCTTGAAGGATTCTACACCACATGAAATCCTCAATCGTGACCTTAAGAACTATGATATCGGTAGATACAAGATTTCTATCGGTCAGACAAACTACAGTCATACCGAAGAAGTACAGAAGTTACTACCTGCATTCAAAGAGAATATGGAAAAAGAACAGAAGGATCGTCATTTAGATCTGTTACTGATGTTATTTACAGATGTAATGGGTAATGGTTCTTACTTCGTCTTCTATGGACCGATGTCTTATGTATTATCCGAGATGATTGAAACACAGATTGATGAACATTCAGGTTATGATCCAAATATCATTTCTAGAAAGCAACAATTATTACCAAAACTATCTGCGATTATCAAAGAACTCTAAGTCCTGCTTTGCAGGGCTTTTTGTGTTACCATAGATGAGTAGAAAGAGGTTTTATGCTAGATATTTGTTTACTAGGTACAGGTGGAACGGTTCCTTTACCAAATCGATGGTTAACATCCTTGTTGGTAAGATGGAATGGAAATACATTACTAGTGGATTGTGGAGAGGGTACACAGATAGCCATACATCAATATGGATATTCTTGTAAGACAATCGATACAATTCTTTTAACACATTTCCATACAGACCATACGGCTGGCTTACCTGGTCTTTTACTGACGATGGCAAAGTCTGAGCGTACAGAACCTGTAACAATCTATGGACCAAAAGGATTAACAGAAGTATTTGAAGGTATCTATAAAGTTGCTCGTTATATTCCTTTTGAAATAAAACTTGTAGAGATTGATGGGCCACAAGCAGACTTTGAAGTAAACGGTCTAAAAATCAAAGCATTACATGCCAAACATAGTGTGCCTTGTTATGCGTATATCTTTGAATTAGATCGTACGCGTAAGTTTGATAAGGATAAAGCAATTGCTAAGAATGTACCAATGAAAGTCTGGGGAAAGCTGCAAAAAGGAAATGCTGTCGAGTTTGATGGTAAGATATATACACCTGATGATGTGTTGGGTGAAAGTCGTCAAGGACTCAAGCTGGTCTATGCAACAGATACAAGACCATTAGAGGAATTGGTAACATACGGAAGTCATGCGGACCTCTATATCGGTGAGGGTATGTATGGTGATCCAGAAAAGATTGAAAAAGCAAATCTAAATAAACATAGTACCATGCAAGAAACAGCAATCCTTGCAAAGAAAATGATGGTAAAAGAATTATGGTTTACACACTATTCTCCATCCATTAAAGATCCATTGGAATATGAAACAGTCATAAGACAAATCTTCCCGCAGGCAATCATTCCTGCAGATGGACAACAAAAGGTACTTCGGTTTGTGGATGAAGGGGAATAAAATGAGTGTCTATCATATTGTGATTAATCCTGCTGGGGCTAGCGGCAGGACGAATGAATGTTGGGATATTATTCAAAAAAGAACTCGATACAATTGGTGTTAATTATGAAGTACATCTTTCAATCTCGAACATGGTATTAAGGAAATCATGCAAGAATTAACATCAAACCGATGAAAGAGTTAATATCATCTTGATTGGTGGCGATGGTTCTATGAACCTAGCGGTAAACGGTATTGTAAATTTTGAGAAGACATATCTTGGCTTGATTCCTTGTGGATCAGGTAATGATCTTGCAAAGTCACTTGGTATTCATGGAACAGAGATTGAATGTTTACACCGTATTTTAAATGACCAGCATGGCAAAGACTTAGATGTAGGTGTATTGACATATCATACACGCTATGATGAAAAGGGGAATAAGGTATCTGATGAACCGTATTCACGTCGCTACAATATCAGTTCTGGTATTGGCTATGATGCCGCAATTTCTGAGCAGGTTCAAAGATCACTATGGAAGAAAGTCTTAAATGCATTACATTTAGGTAAGCTCATTTACTTGTTTGTTGGTGCACGCTTAATTTTCTTGCATCATCACTTCAAGACAAAGATTCAGATTGATGATCAAAGTTATTCCTATGATAAGTTATTGTTTATCGCAACAATGAACGAACCATATGAAGGTGGAGGATTTAATTCTGTCCAACAGCGAATCCCTGCGATGGTATCTTGAATGCTTGTATTGCGGATGGTTTAGGTAGAATTGACTTCTTCCGTATCTTCCCTTACGCAATGAAGGGAGAACATGGAAATTTCAAAGGTGTTTCTCTAAAGGACGGTAAACAGATTCATATTCAAACAGAACAACCAGTATGGGTTCATACAGATGGTGAAGTGGAATACAAAACAGATTCTGTTTCATATCATCTAATGGATGAGAAGTTGCACTTTCTTGGTTGGTAATTCGTTATGAAAAAGGATTATCTTGATACATGCATTCATGTTTTGATGATAATCCTTTTTTTCTATTATGAAAACTTAGGTTTTTGAAAAAAATCTATTTTGTCTTCTTCTAGCTGAAGATAAACCGTGGGATGACTATACAATGGCATGGATGACGGTCTACTAGTTAAAGTTTAAATTTTCAAGAGTCCTCTTATCGCCACAACATTCAAGAAATTATATTCTAAATTTTTATAACTTTGATATAATACGATAAGAGATTTTTTTATTCTAATACTAGCTTTGCTGTGGTGGTGCTGACGATGTGATTGTAATAGTTTTTATAATACGCAGTTCATATTAAAAACAAATTATTATAGAAGCATTTAATCTAAAAATTAAATGGTCTTCTTTGGAGTGATAACAATGAAAGCTAAACAATTTTTTTATGGATAGATTTAGCGGGTTTTTGTAATGGTATGGTTCTCTATGCACCTGTTGCTATCCTTGTTCGTCTTAATAAAGGAGTATCTTTATCATGGTTCTTCTATCTACAAGCAATTCTATCTTTTCTTATCTTTCTTCTAGAAATTCCATCTGGAATCCTAACAGATAAGATAGGATATAAAAAAATCCTTGATATTAAATCAAATATTACTTTGTTTATGCAAATTGATATTCTTAATTGGCTTCGGTGTTACATTTTTTTCTTTTAGAAACCATTATAGAAGCCATCGCAGCTACATTTTCATCTGGCACAATCGATGCGTATATACATTCTTTTTGTGATTCAGATAATGATTTATATACACAGGAAAAAGCAAAATTTATCGCTTTTCGGATCTACAGGTTTTATAGTGAGTACAATTCTTTTTTTCCTTGTTATATAAACAAATTAAAATTAATGGTTTAATATTTGTATCATTGATCTTTTTCTATTATTGGTCTCATTTTTCTTATCTATATCTCCTAATGAAATTCAAGTAATAGAAAATGGAGAAAATCCTGTTAAAAAATAAAACTAATAGAAATAGTTAAGAATTTAAATTCAAATTTACTCGTATTTTTGATTCTTAATTCTTTGATTAGCTTGTCTTTTATTATTATTAACTTTATGTATATATTGAAAAATTGCATCAGCTGGGTTATCTGAAGAATTAATAACACCAATTATTTTTGATTTATACAGCAGGTGATTTAATTATTCCTTACTTTTTTTAAAAATGACAGAAAAAGTATTCAAATAAAATTCTATTTATTAGCACTTCTGCTATTTGTAGTCTAATCTTTGTTATTTTTTTGCACTTCTTAACAATCTATTCATTTTAATTCCAATGGTTGTACTTCCATTTATTCTTTCTATTATCAGTACATTATTAGATAAGATGGAAAATTCTTTTTATAAATAAAAATCCATCTTGAAAATCAACGAGCTACAATACTTTCTATTCTTAATATGGGGAATAATTTTTCTGAAATCATCTTTCTATTTTTCTTCCGCTCTATTAACCTCTTACAATCAGAATTTTTTATATTTATCAATGGGAATAGTCTTCTTCTTGATAGCATTATTTAGTTTAAAACTAAATAAGTTTTTTCTAACAGTAAATAAAAAGAGTTAATGCATGAATACGGAATATCTCAGTATCTATGTTGAAACTATGCGTACGAAGAATGTAACTCAAACCAAAAGGAATTCATGAATGCTATGTACAAAGAAGAACATAAGCTCTAGCTAGATATATTGTTAAAGAGAATTATGCGACCGAGCATCTCATTGGGTTCACTTCAAAGTTCTCTAGAAAGTTCTCCAAATATACTAAAACATAATAAAAACCCTTTAAATAAAGGGCTTATTTCTAATTTGATGGTGTGCTCGATGGGAATTGAACCCACAACCTTTTGATTCGGAATCAAATGCGCTATCCAGTTGCGCCACGAGCACAGAACACTTTATATATTAGCACGGTATGCTATAATTTTGAAGTTATGAATATGAATGTAGATAAGATTAAAAATGATTGTCTGTGATATAGACAATACACTGATTCCAAGTGGTTCTGAGCAGTTAAGTGAGCGTAATCGTAATGCTTTACAAACAGCGCTGGCGAGTGGTTATGATGTCATGATTAATACGGGTAGACATTATACGTTCTTACAGCCAACGTTATTTGAGGATTTACCAATGGATATCATTGGGACAATCAATGGTGCGTGTTTGGTAAAGCGCGATGGTACTGTGTTAGAGACACATCCACTACCAACAGAGTATATGAATCGAATCATTTCTTTTGCGCAAGCGAATGATATTGGTCTAGGTTTTAAGTTCGTAGATCACGTCGTAACATACAATGCTCATCAGAAGTTTGTGGATGGGTATGTAAATGGTGATCCTATCAAGGCTAAACTGATTATCGATGATACAGAGAAGCGCACGCATCACATAGAATATGGCAATCCTCTAGGAACATTCTTAGTGGGTGATGAAGATGTGATTATGAATTTTGCAAAGGAGATACCTGACCTAGTATTTGCTTGGTCATCTCTAAAGGGATTTGATGTATTCTTGCATTCTATCAATAAGTCATTAACAGTAGAAGCTGTTCTCAAGGAGAAGGGCTATACGTGGGAAAACGTTATAGCGTTTGGCGATGCAGGAAATGATACACCATTTATTCAGAAAGCAGGAATCGGTGTTGCCTTAGGCAATGCGAAGGATGATGTACGTGAGCATGCGGATATTGTTGCGGATACTTGCGCAAATGATGGTGTAGCGAAGGTATTAGAAGAATTAGGGATTGTATAACAAAAAAGTAGATGCTGGTCATCTACTTTTTGAATGGTTCATACATTGGATTTGGTTGATCAAAAATCTTGTGCTTTTTATTAGTAATTGGATTTCTAAATGCAATCCAGTCTGCCCATAAGCCCATAGCTGGGAAATCTTTTGTTTTTACACCATAGAGTACGTCGTTGACGATAGGATGATTAATACTGGAAAGATGAACACGGATTTGGTGAGTTCTACCTGTTTCAAGTGTACATCCTAGTAAACTATAAGATTGATAATTGCCCAGTGCTTCTACACGTGTGATAGCTTCAACTCCTGTTGAAGAAACGCGATACATACCACTGTTATGACGATCTCTTCCTAATGGCTTATTGATTGTCATACGGAAGTTTGGATCAATATTACCATTTGTAATTGCTAGGTAGTGACGATGAATTTTCTTACTAGAAAGTTGTGCGTCAAACCATGGTTGGAAGAATGGAATCTTTGAGTAGATGACAAGTCCAACCGTATCTTTATCTAAACGGTGAATTGGTCGTACTGGTTGTTTGATGCCATGGTTGATCTGGTATCTAGCCGCATAAGCATTCAAGCATGTTGTATCTCCAGGATCACCATGGATAATCATACCTGCATCTTTATGCACGATATAGATGAATGCGTCTTCGTATACGACTTTACATTCTGTTTCTGCAGGAATCCAATCGATTGGTTCTGCTGGGAAAGTGATTGTGATAGTTTTGTGGTCAATGATTTCTTTGCCGTGTTTGACTGGGGTACCGTCTAATAAGATTTGTTTATTTAACAGTAGGAGGTATTTGTTTTTCTTCGATTGATAGTAATCGTTTAGAAAATCTTCTACTGTTTTTTTGAGGTATTTTCCTTCTGAATCAATCGTAATCGTATTGTCTTTTTGTACGAGGTATTTCATTAACCTAACTCCAATACTGTAATGGATTCTACAAGTGGTGTCTGTGGGAATAAGTCATATGGAATTACAGTCACTACGTGATAGCGTTGCTTAAGAACTTTGAGGTTCTTTGCAAGGGTGGATGGATTACAAGAGATATATACAATCTTCTTTGGTAATACATGCATGATGGTATCTAACATTTCATCATCCATGCCACTGCGTGGTGGATCAACTAATAAGCAGTCAACTGTCTTCTTCATCGCAATCTTGCGTAAGCCATGTGCCGCATCATCACAGATGAATTCTGTATTTGTGATGTTGTTTAGTTTAGCGTTGTTTGTGGCATTTTCAACAGCACTTGGAACAGATTCAATGCCATAGACGACATTTGCCTTATCCTTGGCCATAAGTGCCATCGTACCGATACCGCAATAAGCTTCTACCAATACCTTGCATGGGTCAATCTTACTGATTGCCATCTGATACATCTTTCGGCTTGGTCAATATTTAATTGGAAGAAGGATTCTACTGAAAGTTGTAGTTGAATCTGATCCATAGAGATGGTTAATGCATGTTGTCCTGCAAGTACTTTTGCGGGTGAACCAAATATCTGATTTGTCTTACGATTGGTATTAAAGGATTGACATAGGGATTCCATACCAGGAATTTCCATGATTCTATCAATGATGATAGAAGGGATATGTTCTTTACCGGTGATAAGGGTACACTGTGCCTTGCCATCGATCACACGTAGAACGATATAACGTAATCCTTTTTGTGATCTCTGGTTGTAGGCATCATATCCTTCTTCGTTGAGGATACGTAAGATTTCTTTACGGATTTCTTCTAGCTTTGGATCATGGATTAAGAAATGTTCGATAGGATGGAAGTGGTTTGTCTTTGGTTCATACATACCATTGACCAATACATCATGTGATTTCTGGACTGGTAGTTTACATTGAGAACGATAACCAACTTGCTTTTCACTTGCGTGCATATCACGCACGAAGGAACGTTTTACATTTCCGTATTTAAATAATGCTTGTTCAAGAATGTCTTGTTTGTGACGTAATTGTTTTTGGTAATTCAAAATAAAGAGAGGGCAACCATGTGCTTGTTCTAGTGGACTAGGGGATTCAATACGATCTGGTGATTTTGTGATAAGTCGCTTGAGGCGAGCCATTGCGTATTTTGGTTTCTCCTCGATGATTTCAACTTCTGCTATTTCTTCTGGTAATACTCCATCACAGAACACTGGTTTTCGATTGATAAAACCGATTCCTTCGCCGTTGATTCCTAACTTTTTAAAATCTACTTTCATAGTGACCTCATTTGCTTAAAAGCTTCTTTCTACAATATCTGTGTTTAGCGTATCACGCTTTTATCGTTCTTAATAGATAAAATGGCAAATTAAAGATTAAATTTAATAACCAGAAAAGAGGAAGTTCAAGATTGGGTTGTTGCAAACGCTTTCGTTACGTTTTTAAAATGGATATAACGGGAGTCAGAAAATTCTGACAAAGAAAGGGAAAGAATTATCATGAAGAAATTATTAACTTCTGTGCTATCACTTGCAATGATTGCAACGATGGCAGGTTGTGGCGGAGATACTGCAAAGAACAGTACTGCTACAGAAACAGGTTCAGGCAAGGCTACTGCTGAAGTTGCGGTTGTTACTGACGTTGGTCAGTTAATGGACAAAGGCTTCAACCAAGGTACTTATGAAGGTGCTGTAAAGTATGCGGAAGACCACAAGTTAACACACAATTACTATCAGCCAGCCAACGGTGCAGACGCAACAGATAACGACCGTATCGATGCGATGAAACAAGCTATCGAAAATGGTGCGAAGATCATTGTGGCTCCAGGATTCTTACAGGCTAAGGCAATGGAAACAGTTGCTAAGGAAAACCCTGATGTTAAATTTGCATTCGTTGATGGTTGGGCTTTAGGTCTACCAAACGTTACAGCTATTGTTTATAAGGAACAGGAAGCTGGTTACTTTGCTGGATACGCTGCAGTAATGGAAGGCTATACAAAACTAGGTTATACAGGTGGAGGCGGAGGCGCTAACCTGCATGTAATCGTTTCGGTTATGGTTTCGTTCAAGGCGCAAGTGCCGCTGCGAAGGAAAAGGGAATCACAGTAGAAATCAAGTACTCCTATAAGTATGGTTCTACATTCTCAGCTTCAACAGAATTACAGACACAGATTGCTGGTTGGTATGCATCTGGAACTGAAGTTGTATTCGCATGTGGTGGATCAATGTTCCAGTCTGTATTATCTGCAGCTTCTGAATATGAAAATGCAAAGATTATCGGTGTAGACGTTGACCAGTCTGCTGAAAGTTCAAAGGTTATTACAAGTGCTATGAAGGGCTTAAGTGCATCTGTTGAACGTATTTTAGGTCAATTCTATGATGATAAGTGGGACAGTGAGCTTGCTGATAAGGCTCAGAACCTCGGCGCAGCTGAAGGTGCTACAGGCTTACCAGAAGATACATGGTCAATGAAGAACTTCACAGTTGAACAATACAAGGCATTGTTCAAGAAGGTTGCTGACGGTGAAATCGTACCAGATTCTAAGACACCGGATGACGCAAACAACGCTGACTGGTTGAAGGGCATTCCAAACGTAACAATTGATTTTGAAGCGTAATGAAGTCATAAGTTCTTTACAGGGATGATAGTAACGCTATCATCCCTGTATTTGTATATTCTTGTTGTATGCAAGGACGGTTTTATATCCTGTATCAAAGATACGTGATATAAAACTGCTCATATAACCTTGCAAAAATATTATGTATAATTATCTTGCAACAAGAAAAATTGATTATTACATCATTAGTAATGGAGGATATACTATGGATGAAAAAGATAGTTCATGAATCTCCCTATATTATTGAAATGCGCAATATTACCAAGATTTTCCCAGGTATTATCGCAAATGACAATATTACATTGCAGTTAAAGAAGGGTGAAATTCATGCGCTTTTGGGTGAAAATGGTGCTGGTAAGAGTACTTTGATGAGTGTTCTTTTCGGTCTATATCAACCAGAAGAGGGACAGATTTATAAGAATGGAAAGCCAGTTCAAATCAATAATCCAAATGATGCGAATGATTTGGGCATTGAATGGTACATCAGCACTTTTAAGTTAGTGCAGGTGTTTACTGTTTTTAGAAAATATTATTCTTGGTGTTGAAACAACCAAGCTTGGCTTTATCAGTAAGAAGGAAGCACGTAAAAAGGTTGTTGCGTTATCGAAATCTTATGGATTAAACGTAGATCCAGATGCGTTAGTTGAAAATATTACGGTAGGTATGCAACAGCGTACAGAAATCCTAAAGATGTTATACCGTGATAATGATATTTGATCTTTGATGAACCTACGGCTGTATTAACACCACAAGAAATTGAAGAGCTCATGCAAATCATGAAGAGTCTTGCAAAGGAAGGTAAGTCTATCTTATTTATCACGCATAAATTAAATGAAATTATGCAGGTAGCAGATCGATGCTCTGTACTTCGTAAGGGTGCGTATATCGGCACAGTTGATGTGAAGAATACGACGAAGGAAGAACTATCAAATATGATGGTTGGTCGTGATGTTAAGTTCGTTGTTGATAAGAAGGAAAGCAATCCTACTGAAGAAGTGTTAGAGCTGGAGAACTTATGTGTCTTTGATAAGATTCATAAGAAGGATAGTATTCATGATGTATCTTTCAAGGTACGTAAGGGTGAGATTGTTTGTATTGCAGGTATTGATGGGAATGGTCAGACGGAGTTAGTACATGCAATCACTGGTCTAGAAAAGATTAAGAGTGGTAAGGTAAAGCTTAATATTGATGGTGAAATGAGAGACGTATCTCATACGTCAATTCGTTATAAGAATACGCATGGTATTTCTCATATTCCGGAAGACCGTCATAAACATGGTTTAATTTTGGATTACAGTTTAGAACAAAATTTAGTTTTACAACGGTATCTTGAACCAGAGTTCCAAAGTCATGGCATGATCCGGTTCAAGGAAGTTCGGGAAGTATGCGGAAAGACTCATTCAAGAATACGACGTACGTAGTGGTCAAGGGCCAATTACAATTTCTCGTAGTATGTCTGGCGGTAACCAGCAGAAGGCTATTATTGCACGTGAATTAGACCGTAAGCACAATTTATTGATTGCGGTACAGCCTACACGTGGTCTAGATGTTGGTGCGATTGAGTATATTCACAAACAGATTATTCAAAGTCGTGATAGTGGAGCAGGTGTATTGCTTGTTTCTCTGGAATTAGATGAGGTTATGAACTTATCTGACCGTATTCTTGTCATGTATGAAGGCGAAATTGTTGGCGAACTAGATCCTAAGAAACAACTGTACAAGAGTTAGGTCTATATATGGCAGGTGCGAAGCGTAATGGTGAGGAGGAGAAGAGCGATGAAAAATAAAAATAAAAAATCCTCTGAAGGATTAAAGTCGCTAAGTGCTTCTTTACTGTGTATCTTCGGCGGTATCTTTGTTGGATTTGTTGTTCTTGTATTACTATCTGTATTTAATCCTCGTATTGGATTTGCGGAAGCAGTACGTGGTATTCTGATCGTTCTTGGTGGACCATTCTCTGGTGGTGGTAATTCACTATTCCAGTTTGGTAACATGTTGTTTAATGCAACTCCATTAATTCTGACTGGTTTATCTGCGTGTATTGCATTTAAGACAGGTCTATTTAATATTGGTGCTCCAGGACAGTACTTAATGGGTGCAATGGTAACATTGATTGTTTCATTATCAATCCCATCTGCAGCTGTTCCATCTCCAGTGATTTGGTTGCTAGCATTAATTTGTGGCACATTAGCTGGTGCACTCTGGGGTGCAATTCCTGGTTTCTTCAAAGCATATCTCAATGTCAACGAAGTTATCGTTTGTATTATGACAAACTGGATTGCGGCCAATGTAGTTAGCTGGGTATTTAATGGTTCTAAGTTTATTAACGTTGCGGAATCAAAAGTAAACTTCATCATGAAAACAGAAGTAAATAATATCGCAACGGCAACATTTGGTTTAGATAAGATCTTCTCTGGTGGTTCTGTTGTATCCTATGCTGACGCAAGTATCTTCCTAGCAATCTGTGTAGCCATCGCACTTTATATTGTGATGAATAAGACGACATTTGGATATGAACTAAAGGCTTGTGGGTATAACCGTGATGGTGCAAAGTATGCAGGCATGAACGAGAAGAGAAATCTACTTCTAGCGATGGCTATTGCTGGTGGACTTGCGGCGATGGGCGCTTCTATCTGGTGTCTCAATGGTCATCAGGACTTTAAATGGGAGACGTACCAAACTTTACCAGTAGATGGATTCAATGGTATCCCTGCAGCCTTGCTTGCAGGAAATAACCCTATCGGTATTATCTTTACTGCAATATTCTTAAAGTATATCAACGTAGGTGGATCAAACCTAGCGGCGAATACTGCATTCAACGAATATGTATCTCAGTTAATGGTAGCGATGATTGTCTACTTCTCAGGCTTTGCAAGATATATCAGTATGTTACTAAGCACGAAGAAGAAATCCTTACAGGAAATTGAGACAGAGATCAAAAATAGTAAGGAGGAAAAGAAATGATTTTTATTCTTCAGAAAACATTGATTTTTACCATTCCGCTATTGATTGTTGCCTTAGCAGGTATGTTTGCGGAACGTAGTGGTATCATCAATATCGCATTAGACGGTATTATGATTTTCGGTGCTTTTATCGGTGCGGTTGTGACACTATTATTACGACAGAATGTTCCGTTCTTCGTGGATCATAATCAGATTATGTTTGTGGTAGCGATGCTTGCGGCAGCTGTTGCAGGGGCATTATTCTCACTTCTACTTTCCGTATCTGCGATAAAGTTCAAGGCAGATCAGACAATTGCTGGTACAGCATTAAATCTTCTTGCGCCAGCTGTTGCACTCTTCTTTATCAAGGTATTTACAAGTAAAGACCAGTTAGAGATGGGTACAGCTGTCGACTCCCTTGGACAGCGTCATGACTTTGGTTATGTTATCCAAAATAAAGAAGCGACAGGTATCTTTTCGGTACTATTTGATAAGGCTTATATTTCAACCTTTATTGCAATTGTATTATTTATTATCTTATCTATCTTCTTGTATAAGACGAAGACAGGTTTACGTTTGCGTGCATGTGGTGAACATCCACAAGCAGCTGACTCTGTTGGTATTAATGTATATAAGATGCGTTATCTTGGTACAACAATCTCAGGTGCGTTAGGTGGATTTGGTGGTTACCTGTATATTGCGACAGTTGCCAATGGTACAGCTTCTGGTGCGGTAGCTGGTATGGGATTCTTAGCGATGGCTATCATGATTTTCGGTAACTGGTCACCACTTGGTGTTGCGTTTGGCTCCTTAATGTTTGGCTTCCTAAAGTGTTTAAGTGTTGTTTATAACCAGATTCCATTCACAAAAGGACTACCATTACCAATGTATTTCTATAACATTATTCCTTATCTTGTCGTATTAATTGTGTTAGGCTTCTCTAGTGGAAAATCTAGAGCACCTAAGGCAGAAGGTATTCCTTACGATAAGGGAACACGTTAATCATAAAGATGGAGAAGTTGTGGCAGGCAACTTCTTTTCTTTGCGACTTTTGGCGCATTAGGAAAAAGATGGATATTGTGGTAAAATGGAAGTGGTGAAAGTAGGTGATTTCTTTGTATAAAGTAAAAGATATCGTTGTCTATCGAAGAGATGTATGTCGCATTACAGGAAAGAAACGCAGTGACTTTACGGGAGAACAATGTTATATTCTTGAACCGTATTTTCCTACTTCTGGATCTGTTTCTATTCAGGTTCCAGTGTCCAATAAAGCAGGTCACTTACGTGATTTAATTACAAAAGAGGAGATTGATCAGTTGATTATCGATACACCTGATTTAGAGACTCTTGAAAGTAAACCTGCGAATATGAAGAGTCAGTATGCTTCACTGTTAAAGGGAAATGATATTAGTGAATTAGTACGTATCATTAAGACTTCGTATGGACGTAATCAAGAACGTCTTGAACAACATAAGAAGTTAGCTTCTATTGATGATGAATATTTACAGATAGCTGAGAAATACCTATATGAAGAACTTTCTGTTGTGTTAGATTTATCAATTGAAGACACAAAGGAATATTTTGAGAAAGAGGTAGCGAAACTAACTCTTGAATAAGAGGTGACTATGGAGAAAAATGATACACTATTACAAGCGTTTGAGTGGTATCTTCCAGATGATAGTCAACATTGGAATAAACTGAAGGTGCTGGCACCTTCTTTTTCTAATCTGGGAGTCACACTGGTGTGGTTGCCACCAGCATATAAAGGAGCTGGTGGAGTACATGATGTGGGATATGGTGTCTATGATTTATACGATCTTGGAGAGTTTGATCAAAAGGGAACGATTCCTACAAAATATGGTACGAAACAAGAATATCTAGATGCGATTGATGCATTGCAAAAAGAAAATATATCAGTTCTAGCGGATATTGTGCTAAATCAGAAATGGGTGGTGATACAGAAGAAACGATAGATGTCATTAAATCAGACCCAAATAATCGTAATGAAGAGATTGGTGGCGATTATCAAATTACCGCATGGACAAAATTTACCTTTCCGAATCGTAAAGGAAAGTACTCTACATTTACCTGGAATGAAAGTCATTTTGATGGTACGGACTGGGATGAAAAGAAGAAACAAAGTGCCGTCTATCTTATTGAAGGAAAGAACTGGGATTCAAATGTAGATAGTGAACATGGTAACTTTGACTACTTAATGGGTTGTGATATTGATTTTAAAAATCAAGAAGTACTACAAGAATTTAATCGTTGGGGTAAATGGTATTTAGATACTACCGGTATTAATGGTATGCGTTTAGATGCGGTTAAACATATTGATAACCAATTCTTTAAGAATTGGTTATCTGACATGCGTGCATACAAAGGAGAAAATTTCTTTGCGGTAGGTGAGTATTGGAATGGTGATCTTGGTAAGCTACAGGAGTATCTTGCGGATGCATCGGATTGTATGTCTTTATTTGATGTGCCATTACACTATCAGTTATTAAACGCATCCGATACAAATGGTAACTTTGATATGCGTCAGTTGTTTCAAGGAACACTAGTAGAAACAGATGCGTGGCATGCGGTAACCTTTGTGGATAATCATGATACAGAACCTGGACAATCATTAGAATCCTTTGTCTTATCATGGTTTAAACCATTAGCGTATGCGTTAATTCTATTACGTATCGATGGGCTACCATGTGTGTTCTATGGGGATTTATACGGAATTCCCTGCTAAGAATGTTCCTGCGGTAGCTGAGCTTCCTACATTAATGAAGATTAGAGAACTTTATGCTTATGGCGAACAACATGACTATTTCGATAATCCAGATATAATTGGATGGACAAGAAGTGGTAGTGATGAAGTTAGTGGAAGTGGTTTAGCTGTTGTGTTATCGAATCGATGTGGTGGCTCTAAGAGAATGTATATCGGTATAAATCATACAGGAAAGGAATTCAGAGATATTTTAGGAAACTGTACTAATACAGTTATGATTGATGAAGATGGTTGTGGAGAATTCTCCTGTACTGATGGAAGTGTTAGTGTATGGCTAGAAAAGACTTTGAAAGTTGAAGTAAGCCTTGACTAACAGAAATGTGTTCGGCGAAAATAGAGATGTAATTTGAGGGAGTAGCTGGCACATGCCCGTGCAGCAAGTCAACATACTGGTAAAAAAACCTGGCTTGTTTTAATTAGCGAGACTCATGATTACCTTTTTGGTAATACATGGTCTTTTTATTAACATGTTCCTTACCATATTCAATAGGAGTGAATGGATATGATAAAACTATTAATACAAGCCGCTTTATTGGGTGTTGGTCTTGCGATGGATGCTTTCTCTGTATCAATGGCAAATGGTATGAACGAAAAGAAAATGGCAATATCTAGAATGATTCAGATTGCCATTGTTTTTGCGGGTTTTCAATTTTTAATGCCAATGATCGGATGGTTTGCGGTACATACGGTTTCTTCTGCTTTTACAATCTTTATGGATGTTGTACCATGGATTGCCTTAATCTTACTACTCTATATCGGTGGTGGGATGATCAAGGATGGTTTTGAAGAAGAGGAAGAGGATGAAGCTGAATATGAAGCTAGTACTCGTAAACTTCTGATTCAAGGTATCGCGACTTCGATTGATGCTTTATCCGTTGGATTTACGATTGCAGACTATACATTATCCTCCGCATTGATTACTTCAGTTATCATTGCAGTTGTAACATTTATCATTTGTTATGTAGGTGTCGTGCTAGGTAAGAAGTTTGGTATGGTCTTTGCGAATAAATCATCCATTTTAGGTGGGGTGATTCTGATCCTCATTGGGATTGAAATCTTTGTGACTGGAATTGGGTTATTGTAGAATAACCTTTTTATTTTAGACTAGGGAATATATTGATAAAGTCATCATGTATTGTTAAATCTGCGGTAGAGTCATAACTTGTTTGGTCACGATTAATTAGGACAAGTTTATCACCGCCAAAATAACGCAGTAGTCCTGCGGCTGGATATACAACAAGAGATGTACCTAATACGATACAGGTATCCGCAGTTTGTAATGCATGTAAAGCTTGATTGAGAATAGTTTCATCTAATCCTTCTTCATACAAGACTACATCTGGTTTAATGATACCATTACATTTTGGACAGTGTGGTACAGTATCCATTTTTAAGATTTCATCGAGTGGGTACTTTGCATGGCATTGCATGCATGTGTTACGTAAAACACTACCATGTAATTCTAATACATTTGTTGAACCTGCTAATTGATGTAAACCATCAATGTTTTGTGTGATGATGGTAACCTTTTTATTGCGCTTTTCTAAAGTAGCGATATATTGATGTACAAAAGAGGGCTTAACATCTGGATATAGCATTTTATCGCGATAAAAGCGAAAGAATTCCTCTGTGTGTTGTTTGAAGAAATGGTGACTTAAGATTTCTTCTGGTGGAAATTGATACTTTTGATTGTAGAGTCCATCTGTGCTACGGAAATCAGGAATGCCACTTGCGGTGGATACACCTGCACCAGTAAAGAATACGATATGATTTGAATTGTCGATGATTTGTTGAAGTTCTTGTATCTTTTCGTTCATAGGGTTCCTTTCGAATAGGTATCGATTACCGTATTTGCGATTGTTAATAATTTTTCTTTTAACTCTGCAGGTTGGAGTACTGTCACGCGATTATAGAATAACAATAGCCAACTTAAAAGGGTTGGAGTAATCGCTGTTTTTAAGCTTACTGTAAAAGAGTTGTCTTTTACTTCTGAAATAATCATATGACTGCCAAATTCATCTTGGATGATACTTGCTATATCAGTCGTACATTTGATGGTAATTGTTTCTGCTTTCCCTGCATACATCTTCATAGAAGTTTGTAGGTGATCATCTAAGTTGAATGCGATTGTCTCTACTGGTTGTTCAATCAGACGAACGGTTTCCATCTTATCAATACGATAGTTTGTAAAGGATTGATACTTCTCACTATAGAGTACACAATAGTATTTTTCCTTCGTAGGAAGTGACTGCATAAGGTGTTGAAATATAACGCTTTTTATTCTTGCGATATTTCTTTTCCTTGGAAATTGTATAGTCGAAGTAGTAGAAGGAAATCTGATAGGAATGCTTGATCGCATGTAAAATCAATTTTATATTGGATAAAATATCTTGATTACTTGTATGTGAATTAGACTTACGTTTAAGACTGTGATATGGGCTGGAAAGTGTCTGTATTTTATTTTGTAATGTGGTAACTTCTTTGTTAGATAAAGATGTGATTTGGCTTAAATAGTCTGATAGGATAAAGTGCTCTGCTTCATCAAAGTACGGTACGAGGTAATAGCCAGAATAAAATTTATGAAATTCATAGCGAATATCATAGTTGTATTCTCGTAGTATCTCAATTGCGCGATATATAGTACGTCGATTCGAAGGAAAACCTTCTGACTCTAAGATAGCCTGTAGTTCAGGCATTGAAATGAGATGTTCTTGATCTGGATACTGACGTAGTATCTCTAAAATTTGTAATGGGAGTGCGTTTGTATTTTTCATATTCTTAATTGATGTGCATTTATGTGCACATCAATTATATACCTAACTGCTAAGATAATCCATGTAGAAAAGGTGATGAGTATGACAAACAAACAACTATATTTCGTAAATCGTTCGGTATTATTTCTGGCAATTGCCTATGCAATCAATGGGTATACACTACCTTCACTAGCATGCAGTATTGTATCCGCATTCTTAACTTGTGAGTTTATTGGATATGAAAAGATGAAGGATAACGTAATACAAATGTTCGCTATGGGTATTGTGCTAAGCGGAGTGATCCGTATGGTTGGTTTACAAATAACATTACCAATGGTAGAGGTATCCGCATACGCTTCTGTAATCTTTGCGGTAAATTGGGTAAAGTATCATTTCCACACAGTTTCAGAATTATTAGGGCATATTTTATCTTTAATGTTTGTGTTTATTGGGATTGCGGTCGTATTACCATTAAGTTCCTTACAGCTTGGCTATACAATGGTATTTATCACAATTGTATTTATGCCTATACTATGTTCTTATGGAATCGCATTATTCTTTACAAAAGAATATGCAAATACCTTGGATAAGAAGGCTACGTTACGTTAAAATAGGTACTAAGGAAAGTACTTATGATAAACTATCTGATAAAAAAAATATTAAAAATCCGGAGGATATTCAAAATGAAACCGTACGCTTTGCGTATGGAAAGGTGACGAGTATTATCGGGATTATCGCAAACCTATTATTATTCATCGTAAAATTAGCAATTGGTTTTATGACAAGTTCTGTTTCTATCATGTCAGATGGCTTTAACAACCTATCTGATGTGATGACATGTCTTGTGACGGTGTTAGGATATCGTATTGCAAGTAAGCCAGCGGATAAAGAACATCCTTTTGGGCATGGTCGAGTAGAGTATGTGGTTAGTTTTGTGATTGCGGTGGTTATCTTTACCGTAGGTTTTGAACTAATCAAACAGGGCATCCAGCAGATTATGGAACCAAATGAGATTCTATTTCGACCAGTACTCATGTTAATACTGGTATTATCCATTGGTGTTAAGTTGTGGATTAGTTATCTCAATCATACGATTGGAAAGAGAATTGATAATCTTGCGATGATTGCGACGGCACAGGATGCACGTAATGACGCATGGTCTACACTAATTACAATTGTAGCGATGTTGTTAAGCCAACTCAAAACAACATTTCCATTTGATGGTGTGGCGACACTGATGATTGCGTGCTTAATATTAAAATCAGGATATGAATTGATTAAAGAAATCATTGACCGTCTCATTGGAAAACCAGCAGATAAAGAGTTGGTAAAACAAATTCGTGAAATTATTTTAAAACATAAAGAGATTCGTGGTCTTCATGATTTAATTATTCATGATTATGGACCGGGTGTTAAGATTGGTAGTGCACATGCAGAAGTTGATGCGAAGATGAATGTTGTAAAGATTCACGATATTATCGACCAAGCAGAACGTGAAGTTGGAGATACACTACATGTGATGATGACTTTGCATATGGATCCTATTGAATATGACAATCCTATTACAAATGCATATTTTGAAGACTTAAAACGTATTCTTTTACAGATTGATCCAGGAATTACAGTTCATGATTTTAGAACTGTATTAGGTAATGAACATACCAATCTAGTTTTTGATTTGGTGATTCCTTATGGCTTTCATTTAGAGGATGAACAAATCAAAGTAGAGATTGACCGTCACTTTGAAAAAGTATCCGAATAAGATTTATACTGTTATTACATTCGATCATCCGTATACAGGGGGCTGATATGAAGAAGATAACGATTTGGCATACAAACGATGTACATAGTCAGTTTGAGGATTTCTCTGCAATTGTGCATTATATTCGTAAACATATAAATTTTTGAAAAGATTTCCTGCTTGATGCAGGAGATTTTTTTGCGACCAGAAGTCAGTAATGATTAATGGTACCCATGGAGTGGGTGGTATTGAATTATTAAAGAGTGCTGGTTATGATGCAATGGCAATTGGAAACAATGAATTCTTTGCGGGTATGGAGTATTTAGAGGAAATGACAAATCAAAACTTTCCCTTACTATCCGCAAATCTTTTCCGCTTAAACAAAGAACCTATCTCTGGTGTTTTACCATTTATCACTCTTACGCGTAGTGGTGTACGTGTTTTAATCATTGGTATTTCACCCTACTGGGGAGAAAGTCCTGAGAGTACTGCATTTACAGATATGTGTGGTATGAAATTGCTTGAACCAACATCACTTGTACAAAAGATTCTTGAACAAGAGAAGGGCAACTATGATATTTCAATCTTATTATCCCATGGAGGTATTAAGAAAGACCGTGAAATTGCGGAAACAGTGAATGGATTAGATTGCATTATTGGTGGACATTCTCATACGGAAATGGATGAGGCGGAGCATATCAATGGTACTTGGATTCATCAAAGTGGTTGTTGGGCAAAGTATCTTGGTAAATTAACGTTAGAAGTAGATGATGATTATCATGTTGTGTCTGCAAGTGGAGAAAATATTGTGGTGGAGAAAGAAAAAGATCCTCAGATTGAATCTGTGATGGCACAACAAACTGAAATAGCAATCGCAGAACTCAGTAAAGTTCTTTATGTCTTACCACAAGATTTAGAGTTTTCGATTGAACATGAATGCATGGCAATGAATGTGCTTGCGGATATGATGTGGAAAACATATCCTTCGGATTTGGCTTTGATCAATCATGGAATTCTTTCAAAAGGGATTGCAAAGGAAGTTACGAAGTTAAATCTTTTGGAGGTTTCTCCATCCCCATTAAATCCAACGACTTTAGTATGGTCTGGAAAACAAATCAAGGATGCGATATTTGCCTCACAAAAAGAAGAATATATCCATATGACTCCAAATCGTTGGGCAGGATTTCGTGGAAAAGAACTTGGTACATTAGCGGTAAGCCAAAAATGTGCAAGTGGATTGTGATTTACAAACAATTACAATTGATGGAAAACCACTTGATGAAGAAAAGGAATATTGTGTTCTAACGAGTGATTTTCTACAGAGAGGATATGGCTATGAGATGCTAGGGGAATCGCTAAAAAAGACAAGCTTTGCGAAAGAGTTTTTTAGAGATCTTTTAGAGATGAAATTGGATGATGTACAGTTTATTGAATCTGCGAAAATAAGTCGTTTCTATCGAGGTAAGATATGAGAAAATTCTTTTTCAAGAAGTAATTTATTACTGATATTAGCATCGATTATCTGGGGCTGTGCATTTGTGGCACAGAATGTGGGAATGAACTATATTGGCCCATGGACGTTTTCGACAATCCGTTTTTTGATTGCGGGTTTTTCACTTCTAGCAATCATTCCGATTCTAGACAAGAAACGTACGCATGTTATTCGTCCTAAGACGAAGGAAGAAAAAAAGAAGTTATTATTAGGTTCTGTCTTATGTGGTCTTGCCTTATCCATTGGTAGTATCGTACAACAGATTGCAATGTTGACGGTGCCAGTTGCGAAAGCTGGTTTTCTAACAACACTATATGTATTGTTTGTGCCAATCATCACACTTTTATTTGGCTAAAAGATTCCTTTAAAAGTCTGGATCGGTATCGCAATGGCTTTATTTGGGTTATACCTTTTAAGCATGGCAGGTAATCTTGCGATAGGAATTGGCGAAATATTCTTGATTCTAGCTGCGTTCTTATTTGCGATACACATTATCATCATTGGTCATTTTAGTACGCGTGTTGACCCAGTTCGCTTGTCTTGTGGACAACTATTAATTGGTGGATTTGCGACAGTGATTCCAATGATTGTGATTGAAAAGCCTACAATAGGCGCAATCTTAGCAGCCTATATTCCATTACTATATACAGGGTATCTTTTCTTCTTGTGTTGCGTATACACTACAGATTTTTGCTCAGAAGGAAGCTAACCCAACGATTGCGGGAATGTTATTATCCTTGGAGTCTGTATTTGCGGCTTTAGCAGGGTATCTAATATTAAATCAAGTATTAAACACCAGAGAATTAATTGGTTGTGTACTCATCTTTATTGCGATTGTGATTGCACAACTTCCTGATCGTTCTGACATGGTAAATGTCACAAAAGAAACATAATTTCTAGACATAAAAAAAGGCGATGTTACGCCTTTTTTTATGATTTAGTTCTTTGCGTCTACGATGAGGTTTGTAATCTTCTTGGCAAACTCAACTGGATTTTTGATTGGTAATCCTTCAATCAATAAAGCTTGATCATAGAGTACATCTGTATATTCCTTAAGTTTGTCAGGGGAAGATGTAGATACTTCACGTAGCTTATTGAAGATAGGGTGGTTAGGATTGATTTCCAGAATCTTTGTGGCCGTAATCGCTCTATCTTTATTCATTGGATCATTTGCCATATAGCGTTCCATATCTAGGGATACACCTTCATCCGCAACGATACATACAGGATCATCAATCAATCTGGATGAGATACGTACTTCCTTAACTTTATCTGCTAAAGCATCCTTCATCGCTGTTAACATATCCTTGTTTTCAGCTGTCTTTTCTTCAATTTCTTTCTTTTCTTCTTCGCTATCTAAGTCTAGATTTGCTTGAGAGATGGAGATGAATTTCTTTTCATCATAGCTTTGCATAATACCAGAAACAAACTCATCACGCTCATCTAAGAAGTAGAGAACTTCATAGCCTTTCTTCTTTAACTTAGGCATGATAGGGGAACGTTCAATTTCATCCACGGAAGAACCTACAGCATAGTAGATTGCGTTTTGACCTTCTACCATACGGTCTGTATATTCCTTCAGGGTGACATACTTACCTTCCTTAGAGGATCTAAATAAGATAAGGTCTTGGAGCTGTTCCTTATGAATACCATAATCTTGGTAGATACCATACTTTAGATTTAAACCAAAGTTATCAAGAACTTCTCATAGTTTTCACGATCGTTCTTTAACATATCCTCTAATGCGGAATGAATCTTCTTTTCGATAGATTTCGCAAGTAACTTAACCTGACGGTCCTGTTGGAGAATCTCACGTGAGATATTGAGGTTTAAATCATCGCTATCGATAATACCCTGTACAAAACGGTAGTAATCAGGTACGAGGTCCTTTGCTTTATCAAGAATGAATACACCTTTAGAGTATAACTGCAATCCTGCTTCAAAGTCTTGATAATAGAAGTTATATGGTGTTTTAGAAGGGATGAATAATAGCGCTGTGTAGGAGAGTGTTCCTTCAACGTTATAGTGAATTACTTTCTGTGGATTTTCCCAGTCATTGAACTTAGACTTATAGAAAGAGTTGTATTCTTCTTCTGTTACTTCGGACTTTGGTTTTTTCCAAAGTGGAACCATTGAGTTCAGTGTAACGAGTTCTTTGGTATCAATTGTCTTTCCTTCTTCTGTTGGATCAGGGATAGACTTTGTGACTTCCATTTGAATAGGATAGCGAACATAATCAGAATACTTTTTTACGAGCTCACGAATTTTATATTCTTCTAGGAATTCATCGAAAGACTCTTCCTCTGTATTGTCCTTAAGATCAATCGTAATCTTTGTGCCTGCTTCAGGTTTTTCAATCTCTGTGATTGTGTATCCATCTTCACCAGAACTTGACCATTCATAACCTTTTTCTTCTGCTGGAGATTTTGTCTCTACAAGAACATGCTTTGCGACGATGAATGCACTATAGAAACCAACTCCAAATTGACCGATAATATCAACGTTATTTGTGTTATTTTCAAGTTGTTTACGGAATTCAGCAGAGCCACTTCTTGCGATTGTACCTAGGTTTTTTTCTAGTTCCTCTGCACTCATACCAACCCCAGTATCTTCGATAATCAGTTGGCGTGTATCCTTTTTGATTTCTAGTGTAATTTTTAAATTCTCTGGATTTGTTGCGTAGCGAGAATCTGTAAGAGAGAGATAATGACGTTTATCTAAAGCGTCAGAAGCGTTAGAGATTAACTCACGTAAGAAGATTTCACGATTGGTATAAATCGAGTGAATCATCATATCTAGCAATCTTTTAGATTCTGCTTTTAAATTGTTTCTTTGCCATAGTAATATACCTCCTTAGCACTCTTGTGCTATGACTGCTAATATAGTGTATCACTGAATGAGAATGATTTCAAATCAAAAAAATAAAGATTCCAGTTTTATTGGAATAGCTTGAGATAGGATGGTGAAGACAATAGGAGATAATACTAGTTATAATGCGACATTCTATTAATAATGGAATATAAATAATACTCTAGAATTTCTGTAGTTCAGTATGAAAACCAGTATTCATTTTCTATATTGAAGTTATGAAAAAAACAATACAAGATTCTATGAGATTGATGACATACCAAATGAGAAAATTACGCATCAACCATCATATGACACAAAAACAAATGGCAGATATTCTAAATGTTTCAGCACAATCAATTTCTGCGTATGAAAATGGTGTAATTCGTCCAGACATCGAAATCATAATGAAATACGCCGAGTATTTTAAAGTGGATATGGATTATCTGACCGGTGTTAATTTATATGGGTCCAATCAAAGACGTATTTCCAACACAGACGGAAGCACAGATGTTTATGGCATATCGCAGAAGACCTGCTTGGATGAGAAAGGTGATACGTGAGCTTTGTTTTAATGGAACAAAGTATCGTACCCAAGATGAAGAGACAGAATATACAACTCTGTTAAGTGATCATGAAGGAGACTATCAATAAAGACATCCATGTTTCGTTACATAGATGTCTTTTCATAAACACGAATACGGAACTGACAAGTAAGATCTAATGTTGGAATCTTTAATAAACGTTGCTTGTCCTCAATGGATGTTTTATATGCATATGGTGTCATTTGAAATAATTGATACAGTGTTTCTTGATCTAGTGTTGCGGTATTTTCAATCATTTCATCTTGAATCAGTGTTAAGTTTGTATTGATATCCTCTAAGATATTTTCATATGGAGTATCATAGAGAACAGCTTTCATTTCAAATAAGTGTTTTGGCCCAGGGGTAACAAAAATAAACTTACCACCTGGTTTTAAGATACGTTGTAATTCTTCGGTTGCGGCAGGTGCAAAGCAGGTGACTGCTACATCACAGGATTCATCTTCGATTGGAAGGTGAAAGATAGAGGATACAACATACTGTGTCGACTTGTCGTTTTTCGAAGCGTGTTTTAGGGCATCTTTCGATAAGTCGAAACCATATTTTTCTTGTGCAATAAAACCATCAGTGTAATATCCTTCCCCACAACCTAGGTCAACAAATACTTCTGGATGAAACTTTGTATTTAGATTGACGAGATATTCCTTCAAGAAGGCATAAACACCTTTCTCTAGAAAAGCGGTACGTGCTTTTACCATCTCATTATTATCACCATGGAGTGGCTTTATTTGAACGATATAGGTTGATATAACCCTGCTTTGCGAAATCAAAGTGATGGTTATTTTCACATACGAGCTCACGCGCAATACGATTAAATTTTGTTTTACAAATTGGACAAATTAATTTCATAGACAAAGTATAGCACAAAGTACTTGACTGAAAGTCAGTCAGTGATATAGTAGATGTAGGAGGTAATAAAAGATGCCTGAAAATAAAGATAACGAAGAACGAAAGAATGAGTTTATAGATGCGGCAGAAAAGCTATTTAAAGAAAATGGCATTGTAGAGACAACAATCAGCTCCATCGTAAAAGAGATGGATGTAGCAAAAGGACTATTCTACTATTACTTCAAGTCAAAAGATGATGTAATTGAAGCAATCAGTAATAAATACAACGAAGCATTTAATGCTATGATGCAGGAAAGCATGAATAAAGAGGATTATACAGAACGTTTAAAACAGTTCGTTAATAACTCAGTGAAATCTTTCCGTGCATTACACGAAAAACTTAATGGTGAAGATGGCGCAGATCTTTCTAACTTAAGTGTTAGATCTACCTTGGAAGCGAAAAATAAAGCCATTACAGATTTAACAAAGCTATTTGATGAAGGCGTACGACTTGGTGAGCTAACATTAGATAACACGAAGTATTACGCAAATATCTTGATCAGTGGAATTGTTGAATTAATTGATCAAGGTGAAGCTACTAACGATGAAATTGCATTTATTATTTGGGACCTCATTGAAAGGGCCGGAAAGGACTAAGGACATGTCAGAAAATAACAAGAATGGATTCGATGATTTAGGAAAAACAATTTCCGATTTAGTAACAAATGTTACAAAGGTTGTAACAGAAAGCACAGAAGGTCTTACTTCTAAGCTTAAGGTTGAAAAGCAGAAGGCTGAAATTCGTGCAGAGATTGGTCATCACTCACGTGAACTATCTAAGTACTATGAAACATTAGGACGTAACTATTATAACGATATCGTCATCAATAAGAAGTCTGGTACTTATACAGAAGTGATGGACAATATCCGTACAAAAGAAAAGTTAATTGAACTCTTAAACGAAAAATTAGATGTATTAGAGAAGTAACTAAAAAGTGCGATTCTTAGGAGTCGCACTTATCTTTTTTGCGGGAATCATAGGAATACTTACAACCACAATAATCTTGTCGGTATAGACAATACGCATCAGATATTTCTGTGGAATGTTGTTGGCCATTTCCTTTTTTGAAATCAGAGTAGAAATATTTTGTGTGAGAATATTTCTGTTGAAGAGAACGGCCAATTTCATTGAGCTTTTGAGAATCCTTTTGTCGTGAGAAGGTCATGACTGTTGTGAAGTAGTCATAGCCATTTTTATCTGCATAGGCAAAGGCTGCGTTCATTCTCTCTGTATAACATGAGAAACAACGTAGCCATCCCTCTGGGTCATCTTTACGTTTTGCCAAAAGCTTTTGGTCAAAGGCATCATAGTTATAAGGCTCTATTACCAGTTTGATTTCTCCATGCCACCTTTCGTCCAGATACCGTTTCATATCAGATAAACGCATGTCGTATTCTGATGCTGGCCAGATGTTGGAGTTATTATACATAATCGTTACATCAAAAGACTTCATGAAGGAATTCCAAAGGCCAACATGCGCATACAATACAACATGCATGTAAGAGTAATTTTGGCTTTTTGTTTGTATTAGCTTTGATGTTTTTCATCTCCTTGAGGGACTCTATATAATAGTTTGTCTTCGTGGAAGATTTGCGATTCTTTAAATAGGCAATATAGGCTTCTTTTTTTCTTTTTCATTCATTGGTGATTAACATGCAATCGCCGAAGGAGAAGAAACGGTATTTTTCCTGTACTGCATGGCGATAAGCTTCTAGTGTAAATTCATATCCTACAAAGGACGCAATCATCATAATTAGTGTTGATTTTGGTAGGTGGAAGTTTGTTAACATACCATCGATCGTATGCCACTGGTATCCCGGGTAGATAAATAGTTTTGTCTCGCCAGAACATTCCTCAAACTTACCAAAGCGATTCCATACGGATTCAAGTGTACGTACGGATGTTGTGCCAATCGCAAAGATACGTTGGCCATTTGCCTTCGCTGTGTTTAAGGTATATGCGGCTTCCTTAGACATATAGTAAACTTCACTATGCATGTCATGGTCTTCGATGTCTTCTGTATCCATTGGTCTAAATGTACCTAAACCTACATGTAGTGTTACATCAACGACTGTAACACCTTTTTCTTTTAGCTTCGCAAAGATTTCATCTGTAAAGTGTAAACCGGCTGTTGGGGCTGCAGCAGAACCTCTTACCTTGGCATAAACTGTCTGATAACGTTCTGGATCATTTAACTTCTCTTTGATATATGGTGGTAATGGTACATTTCCTAATTCATCTAAGATTTCATTGAAGATACCATCGTAAATCATACGCATCTTACGTAAACCTTTTTCGCCTATTTCAATGCATTCCGCACGTAAACGTCCATCGTGGAAGGAAACAATAGTGCCAAGTTTCACTACCTTCGCATTACCAACTAGACACTCCCAAATATCATCTGGAAGTTGTCTTAGTAGAAGTAACTCAACATGAGCACCTGTTTCTTCTTTTGTCCCAAATAATCTAGCAGGAATAACACGTGTGTTATTGCGTACTAAAACATCACCTGCATGCAGGTAATCTACGATATCGTAGAAGTGCTTGTCTTCATATTTCTTTTCTGTATTATGAATGACAAGCATACGAGAAGAAGTGCGATCAAGCAGTGGGGTTTGCGCAATCAGTTCTTCAGGTAAGTTATAATCAAAATCACTTGTTTTCCATTTCATATTAAAAATCCTCTGTGGTCAAATTTCATCTTCGCAAGAGTTTCCTCTTTGAAGTCATTAAAGCGGTCTTCTTTGATGGCTTTTTCTTGCGTCTTCCATGAGCTTTACTAAGAAACGTAAATTATGGATAGACATGAGGCGTGTACCAAATCCTTCGTTAGTACGTTGGAGGTGGTTGAGATATGCCTTGGTATAGTTACGGCATGTATAACAATCGCACTCTGGATCGAGTGGAGTGAAGTCATTTTTGTAGATAGCCTTACGAATAGAGATTCTTCCTTCACTCGTCATCAGTGTTCCGTGTCTTGCGATACGAGTTGGTAGTACGCAATCGCACATATCGACGTTGCGGCTAACTGCTTCTAATAAGTCGTTGACTGCACCTACGCCCATCAGGTATCTTGGCTTATCAAAAGGTAAGGCATCCGATGCCCACTTCACCATACGATACATTGTCTCCTTATCTTCGCCTACGGATGTACCACCGATTGCATATCCAGGGAAGTCCATCTCAATTAGCTTTTCGGCACAGTATTTGCGTAGATCTTCGTAGTCACCACCTTGGACAATGCCAAAGAGTGCCTGTTCTTCAGGGCGGCTATGTGCTTGTTTACCACGGAGTGCCCAACGTAATGTTCTCTCTGTACTCTTTTCGACATATTCACGTGTTGCAGGGTAAGGGATACATTCGTCAAAAGACATAATGATATCGGCACCAATCTTATTTTGAATCTGGATGGATTTTTCTGGGGAGAGGAAGAGTGTATCTCCGTTGAGAGAGTTCTTGAACGTAACACCTTCTTCTGTAATTTTACGTTGATCTGCGAGGGAGAATACTTGGAATCCTCCACTATCTGTTAACATAGGACCCTTATAGTTCATAAACTTCTGAACTCCACCAGCTTGGTCAACAATATCTTCGCCTGGTCTTAGCCATAAATGATAAGTATTGGCAAGTACCACACCAGAACCTAAATCTTTTAATTCCTCTGGGGATACGAATTTAACGGTTGCTTGTGTGCCGACAGGCATAAACATTGGTGTCTCAACATCACCATGTGGCGTGTGTAAAAATACCCGTGCGGGCGCCGGATTGTTTACAGATATGTGTAATTTCAAAAAGTGACTGGTTGTTTCATGATTTCCCTCTTTTCCGCTATAAAAGTATACCAAATATTACTTTAATTCGCTGAGAAACATCTGCGTGTTATAATGTTTTTATGAAATCGAAAGAGATACGTGTTAGAAATTTACCGAAAGATGACGTTCCATTTTACGTTTCAAATGTAAAACCAACATCATTTTTAATGATTGCGATGATAGCTGGTATTTGTTTTTTATGGATACGTACGTATTTACAGGTGATTGGGGTTATGGTCATCATGGTGTCGTTATTCTCATTATTGATGTTGCCGGATTGTAAGCTGTATGAAATCCATCAGGATTACATCGTACTCTATAATCGACACGATAAATCAGAATGTTTCATTATCTACTATGAAGATATGGTATCTTGGCACTATGAATGGAATCCAAGTTATGACCAACTCGTTATTTCACTAGTGGATGGTAGTGTAGAAAAACAAGAAGTCTATGCGAAATATCGCATTGAGAAGTGGTTAAATTCTTTAGCACCAGGCAAACAAGCGAAAAAGAATTATAGAAAGTAGGATGTGATGAAATTAGTAAATCCTGAAGCAGTTGAGAAATGTAAAGCAAATATGATCTGTGAAGCGGATGTTGATAATATGAGTCTTATCTTTGATATGTTTAGCGATAGCACTAGACTCAAGATTATGAATGCGCTCTTTGTCAGTGAACTTTGTGTTGGTGATTTAGCTGCACTATTACAAATGAGTACCAGTGCTATCAGTCATCAATTATCTTCTTTGAAGAAAACAAAACTAGTGAAGACAAAGAAGATCGGTAAGAATGTCTATTATTCCATGGCAGATGAACATATCGAAAAGATTTACCAGATGACATACGAGCATATTAAAGAAGATGACTAAGATTGTAGCGATTGACTTTGAAACTGCCAATAACAAAATGGCGAGTGTTTGTTCGGTTGGTATTGCGGTTATGGAAGATGGGGTCATCATTGATCACTATTACTCTTTAATTAAACCGGAAGAAAACGTAAGTTATTTTTCCCCTTACAATATCCGTATTCATGGCATCACTGCTAGTGATGTTAAGGATGCGCCAACATTTTCAGAAATCTATCGTGAATTAACAGGATATTTTGAAGATGCGGTGATTGTGGCACACAACGCTCGATTTGATATGAACTGCTTAAAACAAACCTGTTTAAATACAGGTATAAAGATACCGCTAATCGAGTACTTTGATACGGTGGAATTATGTAAACGTGTATTTTCAAATCTCGAACATCATCGTCTGAATGATGTGTGTGAGTATATTGGAATTGAATTAGATCATCATAATGCATTAAGCGATGCGAATGGATGTTTGGAAATCGTAATGGCAGTTATGAATCTGGTTGGAGAGTATGATATTTACCAACTACTAGAACGTTGTCAAACAAAAATTATATCAGCTATAAAACGAGCAATGAATATACCTAGATTCGTTGTTTTTATCTTATTTAAAAAAATTAAATAGCGAATAAAAAAATATTGTAAAAAAACAATATTAAAAAAATGATTACAATTCCCTTTTTGCATGATAAAAATAACTCCATTATTAATGGGAGGACAAAAGGAATGAAGAAAGTCAGAGTGATTAGTTTTCTTTGTGCTCTGCTAATGGTATGTAGTATTTGTGTAACCACAATTTCTACAGCGGTATTCGCAGATTCATCAACACCAACTACTAGAACTTATACAGTTCGTCATGTACGTCAAACATTGTCTGGCAACTATGATGACGAATCCTTGGCAGAATATGAAACTCTTACAGGTAATGTAGGGGATATGACACAGGCAATCGCAAATCGAACATATCCTGGCTTTCAAGCTCTGATTCCTGAACAGGTACAGATTGCGCCAAATGGAGATATTACAGTTTCTGTTTATTATGCCAGAAAGAAGTTGACGACTTATTTTCATACAGGTGATTCTGCACAGGACTTCTATTTAACATATTTATACGAGAGTACACAGACACAACCTGCACAGCCAACGATTCCAGGTAAGATATTTTTGCGTTGGGTGTATCAGGATAGCACAGGTGCTTTACAGACCTGGAATGCTGGGGTACAACCGGCAGAAGATATGCACGTCTATGCAGAGTATGATATTCCGTTTCAATCGACATATATTGTTAATTATTGGTATCAAAATGCAACGGATGAAGTATCTTTTACAGATACGCAAAAGACTTACTCCTTATTTAATACTGAGACGAAGACACAGAATGTAAATAGTACGGTTGTCTATAACGGTCCACAATATGATACGACCTATCGTAAATATAATCAGGTAAAGACAGATGCAGAGAATGCGACAAAGCTAGTCTTAGCAGATGGTTCAACGGTAGTGAATGTATACTATGATCGTCCAGTGATGACAATCACACTTGTGTATTACAACTTCACTACAAATACAGAGGAGCGACGTGAGTCATACCAAGGAATCTATGGACATAAGACGGATGGTATTTTTAGCATTGACCAAACCTATCTATGGTCTGCGCCAAATAGTGCAAGTTCTCACTATGATAAAACACCACCTACCTTTACAGAACAACAATTCTTTAATGTTGATCCATATCATTTGGAATTCCATGCTAGAAAATTAGCAGTAGCTCCAAGTGCAAAGAATATTCATGTAATCTATCATGAACAAAATCCAGATGGCACATGGTCAAGGAATCCAAATAATCGTATTTGGGATGTAGATACACTTTCCTACAGCAAGTTTAGTGTATATTTCCCTAATACAGCCGCATTTAACTATTCATATTATTATTGGACTAATGGGGTAGATGATTACACTACAGATGTTAATGCGTCTAACCCTGATTTAACTGCATATACTGGTGGTTCACTCATCGTTGTATACAACAACAATCAAGTGGTAAATGACTATGATGGTGATGGTCAGACATATATGCACGTATATAAAACACGAAATAAGTATAATCTTCACTTAGAAAATACGGATGGTACAGTATTAAATCTCTACTATGGAGAACCATTATCTAACTATCAAAATATCCTGAATAATCCAGTAAGACCAAGTAATGTGCCAGCACACTATGTATTTACAGGTTGGTATACAACTGATACGTTCAAAGAGGGTACTAAGCTTAAAGATAATGCGACAATGTCTAATCGTGATCGTTTCTTATATGCTAGATGGGAAGAGCCACGAGTTAATGTAACGGTTGTAAGTAATGGTGCTACTTCTGTACTACCTGCACTGGTAACAATTCCTAAGATGTCTAGTGTACATAAGGATATTCCAAACATTCCTTCTAAGGATGGATATTGGTTTGATGGTTGGTATAAAGATCCAGCATTTACACAACCTTTTGATATCAATGAGTCAATTGCGTATGATATGACAATCTACGCAAAGTGGGTTGGACGCAAACCGACAAGTTGGAGAATCCGTTATATCGATGATCAAGGTAGGGTTCTTGCACAAGAAGATACAGGAAATGATAACTTATTTACGGTACTCTTTAGATATGGCAAACTTATCCCAGATTATGCGGTGGATTATGAAAGTAAGAATCTAACACTTTCATCTGACCAGATGAATTTATTGGAATTCATTTATACATACCGTGTGAAAACAAATTGGGTAACCGAAGATGGTACACCAATTAAGGAAAGAGTTTATGGAATATTTGGCCCAGAAGTATTTGATGGATATGTATATCTTTCTACAAGTACAGCCGTCAATGGGGATACTACACATGTGTATCGTTGGGTAGGTATCTCTACACCAAAGACGGACGATTCGTTCAATATCTCTTGGTATCTGTGCGTATTCTCTGTATCGATGATGGGATACCTTTATATATTTGTTATGAGGCATAAATATCAATAAATATACAAACAAGTGACTAGTAACTAAATTACTAGTCATTTTTGTACTCAAAAAAATGATATTTGTATTTTTATTGATACATAAACAGTCTTGCTTTTTTTGTAATTTGATAGTTACGATAGGAAGTTAAAAACAGTCGATAAACAAAGTGTAATCATAACTAAATTTCTTGCTAAAATGCCTATTCCTTGATATAACAAAGATACGAAACAGTAAAGGCTATATTATGGCAATTGCATATTTGGAAACCAAGTATTATATAACATGCATGCAAGTTATTTATCATAGAATGGCCAATTTTAGAATGATTTGTGAAAATACCCGACTTTTTCGGTAGATGCAGGAGAAACTTTGTTGAAAATGCATAGTCTCTTTTTAAGGGCAAAAGCAATCACTTAAAAAAATGATATTGTGGATACTAGTGGTATCGATGTTACTGCCAGTATTTTTCAGTATTTTTTGCTGTGCATGCCAATGATGTGGACGATATTTCAGACCAAATTGATTTTACGAGGCTATATTTGAAAGAGAATGAAGAGATTGAAGAAAACTATCCAGAAAACAGTCTGCTGTATTTTTGATAATATTTATTATCTAGGTATTGATTTAAAAAAAGATTTCATCGAATGAAAATGCAAAATGGAAAGTTGGAGATTATTTTACATTCGATTTACCAGAGATTTTTCTCATACATCACAGAAGATAATACAAAAATTGAAGATAAGAAATTCTCAATCGAAGATGAAACTATGAAGCTAGAAGGTACTATCGAGAATGTAGGTAGTGATATTGAACCGGATTACAAGCTAGTATTTACAATCGTAGAGATAGTAGATCCGACTACTTTTGATTGGGAAAAGTGGCAAGCAAGTGTATCCATTCCTGTCATCATCCCACCACAAAATAATGAAAGTGAAAAAACTGCAGATATATCAGTATCTTTAGAAAAGATGACTGAAAGTGGCTATCAAGCAATTAGCACAATGCATATGCGGTACACAATTGAGTCGGCTGTTGAGGATATTGAAGAAGATATAAGTGAAGAAGAAACAACGATTAAGGAAGCACCTGCTTCTAACAAATCTGTTGTAGTTGAATCTGACCGTGCAATTACGGCCATTGACCATAGTAAATTGGAATTACAGTTGGTATCTTCCAATAACCCAGCAACACCAATTGCGAATGCAAAATTCGAAATATATGCAGATGCTGATCGTACTACAGTTATCGCAACTAGAACGACTGATTCCAATGGAAAGATGTTACTGAATAATTTGAGTCCTGGTATTTATTATTTGAAACAAATCACAACGGGATCTTCGTATATGTTGCCAAGTGGTGGATATCGCTTCCGTATAGATAGTGCAGAGTATCTTGCGGTCCCAAATCTAATAGGAAAGACTTTGGTAAATGCAAAGAATGTAGTGAATGGAAACTTCATGATCGACGCTACGGAAGAATACTCCTCACAACCTCAGGGAACTATCATCTCCCAAAGCCCATCGAGTGGTACAGCCCCAAAGGGTTCAACAATACGTGTTGTCATATCGAAAGGTCCAAAACCACAAATCAATTTCAATTTATTACCTTCTTCTACAACAGCTATTAAAAAAGGCTCTTATATACAGCTTGTAGATGGAAATACAGGAAGTAATACGAAGGCAGTTGGTAATGCAAATAATTCTGTTACAAATGTTGTTCAAGTGGGTGGTCCTACTCAGGATACAGAGGAATTGAAAAAACAACTTTGGGAAGTTACTGAGTGTTATTCGACAGCAAGTGGACAACTCGCGGTAGAGTTGAAGAATGTATATTCAGGACAATATCTAACGCGAGATGCGAATGGAAATAAACTGTTATTAGGTTCTACACCATCAACATTTATCTTTGAACCTCGTAATCAGAATCGGAAATTTTGGAAAATATACACGGTAGTTCCAAATAGAATTGTTAAAAATAGATACATTCATCGTAATGGTAATTTAGGGCTTGAACCTGGTGGTATCTTATTTAATATTTATACTCCATCGCCATACCCGCTACCGCAGGATAATAATTCCTCATCGGAACTACCAAAGAATGATATTGGCGATATTTGGGATACATCAGGGAATATTATTACACTTAATCCGGATGCGAATATGCGTATATTAAAGACGGATTCTGGTATTAAACTTGTAAATGACCCAATTTATAAAAATGCGATGGAATTTACAAAACTTGGCTCAACTGGAGAACCAGTTTCAGGTGCTAGGTTCATGTTACAGAAATGGAATGGAAATGCATGGGTTAATATCATTCAAACGCAATCCGTTGACAAGGGTTACTTTTCCTTCGGTGGACTTCCTGCTGGTGACTTCCGCATCGTTGAAACAGCAGTATCGAACACATCAAAATATGATTTGCCTACTGATGCAGTTTCAGAGTTATCGGTAGCCGCAAATGGTGTTGTTAGTTTTAAAGAAGGTTATAGCCGGACAATTACCAACACGAAAAATGGGGGAACAAAAATCACTATCCTTAAGGTTGACTCGAAAGATAATCAAATCAAACTAAAAGATGCAGAATTTAAAATTAAGCGATTTGGTGGTGGATATGAAAAGACGCTACAAACAAATTCGAATGGAGAGTTAACATTTGATAACCTACCAATTGGAACATACATAATTGAAGAAATAAAAGCACCTAAGGATTATAAACAAAATACGATTTGGTATACATTCCAAGTTGATTCAGATTTTACAATTCGAGGACTAGCAGGGGTAAATGGTAAGAGTGGTACAATCAAAGTTGAAAACACCCCTATTACATTGGATGTCGTGCTATACAAGAAAAAAATAGGGCAGACAATTCACCATTAAATGGAGTCGAATTCGAACTTCAAAAAGATGGTGTAAAACTGGGTACTATCATTTCGGAAAGTGATGGGAAAGTGAATCTCAAGGATTTACGACCGGGAAACTATAAACTGTATGAAACCAAAACAAAAGATGGCTACATCTTGCCGAATGATTCCATTCTAGACTTTAAAGTAACGGGAGATGGTAACTTTACTTGGTTGAAAGGTGAAATACAAATTGTTGGGCCGCAGATAGTTTTATACAATGACCAATATGCATTACAAATTCTAAATGTTGATAGCGGTAAGCGAACGACAAAAGTTAAAGGTGTAACGTTCCAATTGTATAGTGACGCTGATTGCCAACAGGTTGTAAGGGCATACGACTCAAATAAGAACCAAACAACATCAACACAAAAGACGGAGTTCACCTCGGATGTGGATGGATCTCTTAAAATATATGGACTAGCGGCTAATAAAACATACTATCTCAAAGTAATAAAAGCTGCAGATCATTACCTAAAACCAGAGGGTGTAGCATCATTTACAATTGATGCACAGGGAAATATTACATGGCATTCTCCACCTGAATGGGAGATTGTTACCTCTGATTCACATAGTCTAACATTAGCGCATCAATGGCGACTTAATATGCCAGAAAGCGGCACAAAAGATATATTAATCCTACGTATGGTAGGGTTACTACTGCTGATTGGAGGTGGTGTGATTGCGATTAGAAGTCACAACCATAAATGAACCACTCAACATAACAATAAAAAATAAAAAGGAGGAATAAATTATGTCAACCACTTACTCAAACGTAAAAAGAAAAATCACAACAATTTTAACAATTTTCAGCGTCATGGTGCTTTGCGTAGCACTTATACCATTGCGTGTACATGCATCAACAGCAACTTTAACTTTAAGTGACAATACGGGAACACCAGCCACTGCAGCAAATGGAACATTTACTGCTTATAAGGTGATTGATGATCGTTCAATTACGACTGATTTTGCAGATTTCTTTAATAACAATGCAACTTATGGTTCCTATAAGTTCAATGGAAATGAAATCTTAAATTCTTCCGCAACAATTATCACAGGTGTTCAAACAGATGTGACTAATAGTACAGAAGCTGCGAAATTAGCCGTACAATTAGAACGCTATGCGGCTGCGAAGAACCTTACAGGTATTACTTTTGCGAATAACCAAGCGGAACTCTCAAAGGGTATGTGGGTAGTTGTCGAGACAACAAGTAATGGTCAAACATGGACAGATAACGATGGATATCAACATACAAGAATTGCATCTCGTCCAATGCTTGTTAACATGGGTGATACAGCAAAGACAATTACTTTAAAAGATAGTAGTACATCACTAAGAAAAACAATTAATGATAACAATGTTCCTGTGAAAACAAATGATGTAGCTATTGGTGGTACAGTAAACTACAATGTTGAATCTGCAATTCCGATGTATGAATATAATGCGCAGACAAGATTGGCTGCGAATGCATTATTATTCCAAATTGATGATATATTCTCTGCTGGATTAGATTATCAATTTACAACAGGACAACCTGCAAGTGGTGTAACTGTAACTGTAGGTGGTGTGGCTGTTGCGGCTTCTAAATACACAGTAGCTTTTGATGAAAATACGCGTAAACTTTCTATAAAAATTCAACAATGACTGGATTATCGAAAATCAAGGACAAAATGTAAAAAGTATCGTACTCTGCAAAGCTTAATTCCGATGCTGTTGCAAACGATACGACAGGGAATACAAACACAGCAACTTTAACATTTACACAGAATCCAAATACACCAAATGATACAGCAACATTATCGGATTCCACCAAGACATTTACATATAAATTTAAGATTCATAAGATTGATAGATATAACAGCACAGCAGATATGACTGGTGTTGAGTTTACACTTTATACAGATGAAAACTGTACAGATGTACTTAAGATTAATGGTGTTGATGCAAAACTTACAGTCGGCACAGGTAATATGTCAAATGAATTAGCCGGTTTAGATGAAGGCACATATTACATGAAGGAAACAGTACTAAAGAGTGCAAGTTATAGTGATATTGGTGTAGTAAAGGTAATCGTTACGGCCGAAAAAACTGCGGGTAATCAACCAACAGGTAAGGCAACTATTGCGATGCAAAGTGCACCTACAGGTTCTGATATTGAAGAAGGTAGTACAGTTTCCACAACAAATACATATGGACTAGTGCTAAAGGTAGCAAATACTAAGGGATTAAATATTCCTGAAGCAGGTGCTTTCTCCGCAATCTTAATCATGCTTGCAGGTGCATTGCTTGTGGTTGGTGGTTTATACATTATGGGCAAAGGCAATAAGGGAGAACAGAAATAATATAGCGGTTTGAAAATAACGAAAGGAGAAGTTCATGAAGAAAAACAATAAGCAACGTCTACTTGGACTTCTCATAATACTTGTTGGTATATGTACGATGGCCTATCCACGTATCGCAAACTATGTTAATCAGCAATTTGCTGTAAAAGATATTGCAGACTACAATACGGAGATGGCAAAAACAGAGGAATCAACAATCGAAAGATTGATTTCAATTGCGAAGGAATACAATAAATTGCTTCCTTTAAGCTATCCAGCCGATCCATTTTCTGGTGATGGAATTAATTATGTTCAGCAGCAGGATTATCAAGATTTTGAGTTATTACAACCTGCAGTGATGCTAGGATATGTTGAAGTGCCCTCTGCTAAAATTTATGTACCAATGTACTATGGCACATCAAATACTGTTTTAGATAAGGGTGTTGGTGTCTTAGAAAATTCTTCGTTACCCGTTGGTGGAGAAGGTACACACGCAGTTATTGTTGGACATAATGGTATGGCTTCAAGACGTATCTTTACAGACCTAGAGGATGTAAAAGAAGGCGATGTTTTCTTCGTACATGTTTTGAATAAGGATTTTGCATATCAAATAGATCAAATAAAAACGGTATTACCTGATGAAGTAGAAGAGTTACGAATAATAAAAGATAGTGATTTTGTGACACTTTTAACCTGTACACCATTTGGTGTTAACGATCATCGGTTGTTGGTTCGTGGTCATCGTATAGATTATGACTTTAGCCAACAACATGATTCAACTGTGAAACTGTTGTGGTGGCAAACGGAAATATTCTGGCCACTCGTTATATCAATCGTCATTTTGATAATACTCGTTGGGGTTTTTATAAAGTTTTTTAAGAAACGGAAAAAGAAAAAATAGTAAGGAAGGTGGTGATGATGTGCTAAGACGCACAATGGACAATCATAGATGTTTTTGGCATGTATTGTATCATGTGTTTTTCAGTATCTTCCTGATAGTATGTACATCATTACCGACTCACGCTATCAACGATGGAAGTATCACAGTATATACCGGAACAAGTGATGGAACAAAATTAACAGGGATGGCAGTTTCTCTATATAAGATTGCCGAGAAGAAAGCAGATGGAAGTTGGCAACTGATGTCGGAATATCAAAATCTTGGTATTGATGTCTATGAACTAAGACAAGCGGATATTGAAAGAATTGAATCAGTTGCGAAAACTCAGATACCATCTCAGACTATGATTTCAAATCAGAATGGAATTACGACATTTTCAAATTTAGAGGATGCGATTTATCTTGTTAGTAAGACGGGAGAACCTAATCTTTCGCACGATTATCGTGCAAGTATGACAGCCTTTCTGGTTCAGATTCCAAAAACGGAATCTGATGGTAGTACTACCAATCATCGCCAAATTGATGCTTCTCCAAAGTGTCAGATTTATACCGCAACCGCAACGGCAATCACCGTTAACGCAGAATGGATCGATCATAATAATCAACTTGGAAAACGACCAACGAACATTCGTGTAATTTTGCGTAAAGGAAATGATTACATAGGAGAACAGATTCTCAACTCTCTGAATAACTGGTCATATACTTGGTCAAATTTACAAGCTTCTGATCAATATAACATTCAAATGAGTAGATGAAATCGAAAGTTATACAACCTCTATATCTGATCCGGATAAAACAAATGAAGTATGGATATTTACGATTACAAATACAATAAAACAATCCTCAATAATAGTTAAAAACCAATGATACGTTTAAGATGAATGAGTGGTTGACAATACTGTTGGTGTCGGTTGGAATTATTTTTGGTTTGTTTTTAAAAAAATATTTTCTCTGTGAATAATAAATAAAGAATCGTATTGATACATATCCTGTTATAATAATTTTTGTTGATAATGACACAATCTGAAATAGT